>Ga0137404_10000005_pt1 | contig 129626 bp, 95 predicted proteins | sample CZOMad2_1_16fung_FD_108285 | JGI IMG/M metagenome (GOLD analysis project Ga0137404, IMG submission 108285) | Vadose zone soil fungal communities from Angelo Coast Range Reserve, California, USA - CZOMad2_1_16fungal (Illumina Assembly) | ecosystem: Environmental > Terrestrial > Soil > Vadose... | reverse complement strand
TCAAGCCGCGCCTTTTGATCGTCGTACGAGCAAGTGCAACAAACATCAAATTGCCTCGCAGGGTTTTCGCGCGGCGGGATCGGCGGCACGAAGGTCGCCATCCGTGCTGTTTGACGACAGGCAGACTCGCCTGAGCCATCATCCACAACCAGTTCGGCGCTAATTCTTTGACCCGCCAGGCCGGTCGAGTCAACAGTGATCGTTCGCGTTCCGGCCCCACTCAGAATGCGGGCGTTCCCCGGAGTTATGATCCAGGAATAAGTTAAAGGTGAACTGCCGCTGTATGCCACGTCAGCCGCATAGGTTATTACCTCTCCCTCGCTCACTTGCGAAGGGGCCGTGATACTAACGGGGAATGGGCATGGATATTTCGCCGGCGCTACCATTGCCGCTCGGTAGGTGAGGGTCACACACTTGATCCGACCCGCAGGCAGATCAATTTCTCGAATCCACAACTGCCCGCTCGGGAGGGTAACGACTATCTTGTGAACACCTGGATCCAGATCGATCGCGCGGAACTCTGTAGTTGTGCTCCCGAAAGCTTTCCCGTCGACTTCGAGTGGCAAGCCAGCTGGGGTAGAGAGAATTTTGATCGTGCCGTATTTAGCTTTTTTCTTGCCGTATACAGTCGTGGACGCGTCCAGTGCGCAAAACGTTAATGCGACTATCAAGGCAATAAAGTATTTGCCTAAGCGAGGAGGATGGATTTTCAGGTTACGACTCAACATGACGCCGCCTCCGATTTCTCGACCTGAGCTTTGTCCCTTGCGCGTCTGCGTCTAAGCAACCCGCCTACCGCAGCCAGACTGGTTCCGAACAACAACAACGTAGTCGGTTCGGGCACCGCGGCGGGCGGCGGCGTGGGCGACACTGAAGGAACGGGTGTAGGTGTGGGAAGTGGAGTTGTCGGCGGTGTATCCTCAGATCCGCCGATGAAGAACAAGGGGATGGCCGCGAGGAACAGCAAAGGCCATTTCGGGAAACCACCAGCGAGATAAATCTCGCCACAATCACAAACAGTGCCCTCTATGTCATCCTGATCAACAATGTTGAGATCCGCTTTTAGACCTGATGAAGTTGGGACAACGCCAGCAAACAAGTTTGTTGTGTCTGGATTTTCTACAGTGCGGCCTTTTACTGAATGCGTACGATTCGTCGAACCCTTGACACCAGCAGCCCCCGCTTCTGAACTGTCATAAAGATTTCGCAGTTGAAGAGTAACCTGGCTCTCGCCTGGTGTGAGCAACTGCCGGATCTCGCTCATCACCACTGGTCCTGCATATACCGGCAAACCCGATAGTTGCATTATGCAGAGGATCGCAGCTGCACTGCGAATAGCTCGACTCCTCATTTGTGGAAAGTTCCTCCTCGGGCCTCTCTGACTGGAATGTGAATACAGAGAGTGTCGGTGTAATCGCCCAAAAGAACAGCAGCGTCATGGTCCAACGCACATGTTGTGCCTTAAGAACTTAAGACCTTCTGTAGTTACTAGAAGATACTTTTAATGCTGGAAGAATTCCCGCAGTGATATGAAGCCTGGTTGGTGTTCAAACGATACAAACAAAGCTCGGGGCGAGAACCGAGCCTCGTTTTGAATGATTGTTGATGGACGAAACTTAGTCCGAATCGCTTGCGCTGGCCGCTTCAGCCTTGCGGCTCTCGTCGCGCAAAACAGCTTTCCGCGAAAGCTTGATCTTGTTACCTTCACGACCGATGCACTTAACCAGGATCTGCTGGCCCTCTTTGAGTTCATCGCGCACATCCTTGACGCGCCGGTCAGCGATCTCAGAAATGTGCAACAACCCGTCGGTTCCCGGGAAGATCTCAACGAATGCGCCAAAGTCCACAATCCGCGAGACGGTCCCAAGATACGTTTGGCCTATCTCCGCCTCAGCGGTTAAGCCGCGAATCCGGTTAACGGCGGCATCCGCAGCATCGCCGCTCGCCGTCGCGATCGAGATAGTGCCATCATCTGCGACATCGATCTTCGCACCGGTTTCCTCTACCAGGGCGCGAATTACTTTGCCTCCTGGTCCAATCACGTCGCGGATCTTGTCCGGGTTGATCTTGATCTGGATGATCCGTGGGGCGTACGCAGATATCGCCGCGCGGGGCTCCGGAAGACTCTTCTCCATCACGCCCAGAATATGAAGTCTGCCCTTCTTCGCCTGCTCCAGGGCCTCAGCCATGATCTGAGCGTTGATACCGCCAATCTTGATATCCATTTGCAGGGCGGTGATGCCGTCCTTCGTCCCGGCGACCTTGAAGTCCATGTCACCATAATGATCCTCAGCACCCGCAATATCGGTAAGGATCGCGTATTTGTTTCCTTCCATAACCAGCCCCATCGCCACGCCCGCAACCGGGGCCTTTAGTGGCACGCCTGCGTCCATCAGCGAGAGAGTTCCGCCGCAGATTGAAGCCATGGAGGAGGAACCGTTTGACTCCGTGATGTCCGAAACGATCCGTATGGTGTACGGAAAAATGGTCTCATCAGGCAGCACAGATTCGATTGCGCGTCGCGCAAGCGCTCCATGCCCGATTTCTCGTCGACTGGACGAACCAAAACGGCCAACCTCACCAACTGAATACTGTGGAAAGTTGTAATGGAGCAGGAAGCGTCGTTTCACTTCACCTTTCTCCAAATCATCCATGAACTGTTCGTCTTCTTTTGTGCCCAGGGTTGTGCTAACCATCGCTTGTGTTTCGCCGCGCGTAAACAAAGCCGAGCCGTGAACGCGCGGTAACCAACCGACCTCACAAGTGATGGGGCGTATCTCTGAGAAGCGACGTCCGTCCGGACGACGACGCTTGTTGAGAATGTCGTCTCGAAAAATGCTCTCCTTCAAATTGTCAAAAACAATTTTGGCCATTTGCCGCTGCTCGAGCTCATCGGCCGGATAGCCCTCCACCACCTCTTTTTTGAGAGCGTCGACGGCGGCATAACTTTCCAGCTTGTCCTTGTTGGTGCTGTCGAGAGCCTCGCGCAAACGGTCGCCGTAGTTTCGGGAAATCTCCTCGAGCATTTCCTCATTCACGGGCGCCGGAACCACGTCCCGCTTCTGAATATCCAAAGCTTTATAGAGCTGTTTTTGCCAGCGGCAAAGCCTGTTTATTTCTTTGTGGGCCAGCATCAGGGCTTCCAACATAATCTCTTCAGAAACCTCCCTGGCTCCCGCTTCAACCATAACAATCGCTTCTTCAGTGCCGGCCACAATCAAATTCAAACGGGAATCGCGCACTTCATCGTAGGTGGGGTTAACTATATAACGCCCTTCGATCAACCCAATTCGAACTCCGGCTATCGGCTCGAGGAACGGAATATCCGAAAGGTAAAGCGCGCATGACGCGCCGGTGATTGCTATTACATCCGGGTTGTTGTCCGGATCTGCCGAAATCACGCTGGCAACAACTTGCGTCTCGTTCCGGTAGCCCTCTGCAAACAGTGGCCGGCAAGGCCGGTCAATCAGACGGCTGGTTAGAACTTCTTTCTCGTTAGGCCGGCCTTCACGACGAAAATAGTTGCCGGGAATGCGCCCGGCCGCATAGTTTGATTCACGATACTCGACCGTGAGGGGAAAGAAATCGATGCCTTCGCGGGGAACATTCGCGCCAACTGCTGCCACCAGCAGCATCGTGTCGCCGTAACTGATGACGACCGATCCGCTCGCTTGTTTGGCTACGCGTCCGCTTTCAACGGTCAATTCTTTCTCGCCCAGCTTGATCGATTCTTTAAGGTATTTCTTAACTGCCATGTCTTTGTCTCCTTCAGACAACTACGCTTGAGTTTCAAGCGCGGCGGGCGTCTCATCCGCCTCGCATTTGTTAAATTGCTCTTTACTTCGGCTGACCACGCTACGTGAAGCGGTGGGGAACGCGAAATCTTCACTTATGACAAAGGCGACACGAGCCCCATTACCGTGAAGCTCATGCCGCCTTTGCTGTGATACCAAGGGCTAACGCGTCTGCTTGTTTCCAGTCAAATCGCCGTCACGTTCGGCACTGCCGCAAGCTCTTCGATAGACGCGGGCTATAGAATATCCGGGGTTCGAAGTTATCCCGGTGTGCGATTAGGACCTCGCAATGCGGAGGTCCGCGCTAAGATCTGCAACCTTAAGTTGAATTTCCATTCGGAATTTGAGATTTGAGGCCCGATTTCAGAGCTCAAATCCTACCGACGCAGGCCCAGGCGATTCACTACCTCGTGGTAGCGCTCAATGTCTGTGCGCTTGAGATAATCCAGCAAACTTCGACGTTGAGAGACCATCTTAAGCAAGCCGCGCCGCGAATGATTGTCCTTCTTGTGAAGTTTGAAATGTTCGGTGAGCTCATTAATTCTCTTACTGAGCAAAGCGATCTGCACCTGCGGAGATCCCGTGTCTGCGTCATGCACGCGGAATTCCGTCACGATCGTTTCTTTTGTTTGTTTTGCTAACGCCACTGCTTAGATGATCCTCCCAGACAGCAGTAAGTCCGTCATGGACGGGAACCGCTAAAATCAAAGTACAGTTCAATTTAACACGCGCTTCAGGAAGGTGTCCAGCGCGCCTTTCCCCGTAAAACCGAGCCGGCTGGCGGCTCGCACCGGCAATCAATCCTTGCGAATGTGAACATGTTCGCTAGTTTGTTACTATTTCCCGAATCAAATCGAATCGCTCAGGCAGGGGAGGAAAACTGATGGCCGAAGCCAGAATCGTTATTGTTGGTGGGGGATTTGGAGGCTTGTTTACAGCGTTGAACCTGGAAGGAGCCGGTCAAATAACCCTGGTGAGTGACGGGGACCACTTCCTTTTTTCGCCTATGCTCTACGAATATCTTAGCGGAGAAGTCGAAGAATGGCAGATCGCTCCCAAGTATGCCGAACTCATCAATGAGAGCGTCCGCGTGGTACAAGGTCGGACACAACAGATAGACCTCTCGAACCAAAAGATAATGGTAGAAGGTCATAACGAACCTCTCGAATATGACGTACTTGTTCTCGCCGTGGGCGGCACCACAAATTTCCGTGGCGTAAAAGGCGCCGAACAGTATTGCCTTCCGTTCCGCAAACTCCATGACGCCGACGCCTTGCGCCAGCGAATGGTGGCGGCGCTTGATCGTGTGCCTCCTGATCTTCCGCCTCAGGATGCTCGTCGAGCGCTTACTTTCGCAGTTGTAGGCGGAGGCGCCAGCGGCATTGAACTAGCGACCAAGATGGCCGACCTGCTTAGAGACGCATTTAAGCGCCGGGCGCTCCCGGGCGAGCCCCGCGTCCTTGTAATCGAGATGAGCGACAAGATACTGCCCGGAATGGGCGAGCAGATTAGAACGGTTGTAGAAGAAGCTCTGCTGGAGTCCCACGTCGAGGTACACACCCTGACTCGCGTTGTCGGTGTCAACGAGGATTCCATAACAGTCGAACATAATAACGTTCAAACGCAGATTGAAACCGCCGCTGTAGTTTGGGTTGGCGGAGTGAAGGTCAGTCCCTTGATCGAAAAGCTCGAGGTAGAAAAGACAAGGAACAATTTGATTCGAGTCGGTCAAACGCTTCAGGTGCCGTCATACCAAAACGTGTTTGCTCTGGGTGATATTGCGTTCTATGAAGCCACTACGCCGACTTTGGCTGGTACGGCCCAGCTTGCGTACCAGGAGGCCGGTCTGGCCGCCGACAACGTACGCTCCTGGTTAAAAGGCGAGGAGATGCGAACAAAGTACTTTGACGAGCTGGGCGAGGCAATGAGTCTCGGCACCGAGCGCGCTGCGGTACTCACGGCCGGTAAAGCATTCGGCGGTCCTTTGGCGAGGCAAGCTCGCTTTGCCATGTACACGGGTCGGTTGCCGACCTGGCATCACCGCTTGCGGGTCGGAGCAAGCTGGTTTTTTGGAGGAACTCAGCCGCGGCCGCTATTGCCACTTGGAATCGAGCGGAACCGTTAAGGCAACATTGAATGGCAAAATCCGCGCGTGGACCATTTCTCTTCGTTTGGCTTCTTCTAGTCTTTTCAGTTGGCGCCTTCGTATGGTCGTTGCAGAAGCGCCGCGCAGATCAAGCAGCGAAAACTGAGTGGCAAATACAAGCTAGTCTTCCCAGCCCTGCTGTCGAGCCCTCAGAACCGCCACTCGCATCGCCATCACCGGATCCGACCTTCCCACCGGGACCCCAAGTCTCGGCAACGAGCCTGGTGACTACGTCGACGCCGGCAGATGAGCCGGTGAGCAAACCTTCCGCTGAAATTGATCCCACTTACATCGGCAAGCTCAAACTCATCATTCCAGTTCCGGGAGTGAAGCCTGATCAACTCCGGGATACTTTTACCGAGGCGCGCTCTGAAGGACGTGTTCACGATGCTATTGACATTCCTGCGCCCCAGGGAACCCCGGTAATCGCAACCGCCGATGGAGAAATCATAAAACTATTCGAGAGTGTGCGCGGCGGAACTACGATTTACCAACTCAGTGCGGACCGGAAACTTGTCTTTTATTATGCTCATCTCCAGCGTTACGCCGATGGTTTAGTCGCGGGAAAGTTTGTGCATCAGGGCGACGTGATCGCATATGTCGGCGACACTGGAAATGCCGGCGCGGGCAATTACCATTTGCATTTTTCGATCGCGATAACATCGGATCCAAAACGCTACTGGGAAGGTACAAATATTAATCCTTATCCGCTGTTGCACAGGTAGAATGGCATCATCATTGCTGGTAAATCGATTGCGGGCGCAATATGGATGGGTTCAGTGCAGGAGGATGGAAGCAAAACATGAAAACACATAGGCAAATTGCGTTCTGGGCGCTGGTGATCGCGGCGGCGGTGGTCGCGCCGGCCTGTACAACCCAAAATGTAAGCAATTCCAACTCGGCTCCAACAGCGGCTGTTGCTTCACCGTCACCTACGGCCCCGGCAACAGCGCAAGCATCTGCAGCGGTTACTCTGCCTGTATTGAACGCGTTATTTGGAGACGAAGCTTTCAAGACCGAACTCAAATCCAAGCTGGACCTATCGGATGATCAAATTGAGCGGTTACAGAAGAGCGCTAGCGACGAGCTCGCCCGGTTGCGACAAACCAATGCGGAGGAGCAAACCGGTAATGCCGCCGAAGCTCGCGAGCGAGCCGCTGAAACCATCCGCGACACAGTGGGCGAGCAAAAAGCCCAGGCACTTATGAACCTCGCGAATGAACGCTGGGTGCGAGGCACTGAAGAAAGCGAGCCCGGCGCGAAAGCCGGCGAACTTTCGCTATTGCCAGGGCCCAACGCCGTCCCCAGCGATTCGCGAATCGTAGTAAACATCCCAGCGTTTCGTATGGATCTGTTTCGGGATGGCTCAATGGTGAAGTCATACAAGATCGGCATCGGCTATCCGGAGTTTCCGCTTCCTACTGGTTTGCGAAAAGCTCAGCAGATTATCTTCAATCCGACCTGGACGCCGCCGGACGAGCCCTGGGTCGCCTCGATGAAAAACATAACAGCGGGCGAGAAGATCGAAGCCGGGAGCAGTCTGAATCCGCTGGGGCCTATCAAGATTCCTATCGGGCTGCCTTCCCTAATACACGGTGGCAAACCTCCAGCTAAGATCGGCAATTTCGCTTCACATGGGTGTGTTGGGCTGACAAACGCGCAGGTAAAAGACTTTGCCAAACTCCTGGCCCAAACCGCCGGCAGCGACATTTCAGACAAAACAATCGAAGCTTATCTTCGCGATAAGACGAAAACAAAAGCGGTCAAGCTCCCGAAGGTTGTGCCGGTCGAATTGCGTTACGAAACGATCGTCGTTGAAGATGGCAAGCTGCACATTTATAAGGACGTTTATGACCAGGACACGAACACCGAAGAGAAGCTGCGAGCTGTGCTTGAGGCAAACGGTCTGAAGCTGGAGGAACTGAGCGAAGAAGAACGCGCCCAGGTGCTTGACGCACTAAATGCGATGTCAGCTCACCCCAGGAAACAGACCACTGCAAGAACGGGGAATATTAATGGTTCGTCGAATTCCAACCAGACGGCAAAGTCTGTCGACAAAAAGAAGGCGTTAATGGAAAAGCGGCCGGTAAAAAACCAGAGGGAAGTAGTAATCGAAATTGCGGGGTTGAACGGTAAGGGCTATCCTGGACCGGTTGACCTTGATACCGGAACCGGGAAACCAAAGCCGGAAAGCCGATCCACGAAATCACCTAAAAACGTTTCCAACTAAACGATCGCTGCGGCTTCGCATGAATCAAGCACCGGTACTTCTTCAATTGGCGCCCCAGCTTCGCCAAAGTATGGACGGCCCGCTTCAATTGCCCCGAAGTACTCTTCAATGCGCGTGAGGATCTCTTCCACCGAATGTGAGTGATAGATCGAAGTACGAAAGAGAGCCCCACCCTGCAAGCCGCGTGTGAATTGCCCGGCTAGCTGCTTCATCCGATTGATAGCCGGAGTTTCAGGCATGTCCTCGCGCAACATGTCAAAATATTCCAGCAGGATTGCCCGCTTGTCATGAAGGGTTGGTTGAAAGACTTCCCGCCCCGCGATCGTGTCCTCAATCTGCCGAAAGAGCCAAGGGTTGGCCATCGCTCCGCGACCAATTAACACACCGTCACAGTTTGTCTCGTGGAACCGCGCTAACGTACTTTCAATGGTCGTTACATCGCCGCTGCCGGAAACTGGAACGGAAACGACCTCCTTAATTTGACGGACCAGATCCCAATTTGCCAGGCCGCGATAGCCTTGCTCTTTTGTCCGCCCGTGCAGGGCGATGTGCTCGACTCCGCATGCTTCGGCCAGCCTCGCGGTGTCGAGCGCATTGATTGTGTGATCATAAAAGCCCGCCCGTATCTTGATGGTCAGCGGAATCGTGATCGCTTTCTTGATCTCTTTCAGAATCGTTTCCAGTCGCTGATGATCCTTCAGCAGACCCGAGCCGCCTCCGTGCTTAACGACCTTCGGCGCGGGGCAACCGCAATTGATATCCAAAATATCCGCGCCCACCTCTTCAGCCATTTCAGCTGCCATGCGCATTCGTTCGGGTTGGCCGCCAAATATTTGGACCGCAAAAGGCCTCTCGTCGCTATAAAACCGCATTTGCCGCTTCGATTTTGGATTGCTGCGAGTCAATCCTTCCACGGAAATAAATTCAGAAACCGTCAGGCCGACGCCACCTCGTCGCTTTAGTAAGCGGCGAAAAGACACGTCGGTTACGCCCGCCATTGGTGAAAGAATCAGCGGCGGGTTGATCTCCACGTCTCGAATTTTGAATGGCCTAATCTCTTTCATCGTCCCCGCTGGAAAGTCGGGAGTCTAGAGTCGGGAGTCTGGAGTCGGGAGTCTGGAGTCTGGAGTCTGGAGTCTGGAGTCTGGAGTCTGGAGTCTGGAGTCTGGAGTCTGGAGTCTGGAGTCTGGAGTCTGGAGTCGGGAGTCGGGAGTCTGGGTCCAAAACCCACTATAACTAAATCCGAAATTTGCGCGATTTCCAGACTCCCGACTCTCGACTCCAGACTCTCGACTCCAGACTCTAGACTCCAGACTCTAGACTCTAGACTCCAGACTCCCGACTCTTAAGGCTTCTTACTCTTGTCCTTTTTGTTTTTCTGGGACTCCGCCGTCTTGGCTGCCGTTGGAGTGCTGAGTTTAAGCAAGGGCTCGACAGCAGCGCGATAGCTTTCCGCCACCTTGACGTAACCCTCGTTGCGCAGATTCTGCAAATAAGTTTCGCGTTCTTTTGGTGACTGCTCGATCGTCATCGCCTCGCGTACGCGGTTCTCATTGAAAGTAATTACATCGCTGGCGGCTGAGCGTTCGTCGACGCGAAAAATGTGATACCCATCGGGCGCCGATAACGGATCACTGACGCCACCAACCTTGACATTCTTAATGGCCGCGGCTACATCTTCCCGCAACGACGGCATTTCAAAGGTCCCGACCTCTCCTTTATCCTGTGGCGCAGTGCGAACCCCATTCTGCTCGCGTTCTGAATTAGCGGAGGCAACTGCTTTAAAGTCCGCTCCGGCCCGCAGCTGAGCCGCCAATTCCAGCGCCCTCGCTTTTACGTCAGCTTCGTTCTTGCCTGTAATGTTCAGGAAGATTTCGGAAATCTTTACACTCTCAGGCTTGCGAAACTTATCGCGATGGGCGTCGAAGTATTTCTTCAATTCGTCCATCGTGAGCCTGAAAAATATCTTTCTGTCGACTTCCTGCTGGATCACCATCTGCTTCATGATCTCAGTCCGCAGCGTCTGCCGAATCACCGTCGGATCCTGGCCATTCAATCGTAACGCCTCGTCCAACTTCTCGATTGTCTGGATGCCCTGCTCCTTGGCCACTTCAAACATCCGCCGGTTGACCTCGTCTTCAACATCTTTCGCCAGGTCAAGTTCCTTGCCCCGTTGCAAAAGTAATTGCTCGTTTATTAACGTGGCAATCAATTCGGCTTGCCGCTTCGTGACTTCAGCGACAGCCTTTTCTTCGGGCATCCCGTTCTGTTTCAGGGTGTCAATGCGTTCCTTCGATTCTCGCTTCAGCATTGAGAGCGTAATCACATCGTCATTGACCTGGGCAATCACTTCGTCAACGACCTGTAGTTCACCCTCCTGAGCGACAGCTCGGGACGGAGTGACGGCCAGGATTGTAAGCAGTAGAAGACTTCCGACCGCGACAGATGAAAGTTTGAAATTCACAAAATGCTCCTAAATTTAGTTAAGTCAACTTGCGGGCTGAATGGGCATTCGTCAATGCTCCGAGGTACCAGCCGCTCGAGCCTAAAAGCAGTGGCTTATTCTAATCGCTCGCCCAAAGTTGCAGCAACTTATGACGCGAAAAGGCCAGCACCTCGTCCCACTCGTCGTCGCTAAGTGTCAAACGCAAAACCCCACTGGGTGTGAAGGTTGATCCGGCGCGATTCAGCAGAAACCCTCGCAGCTTTTCAGGGGAAATCCGCGCCTTTTCATTAAATTTGATCGCAATGGCGTCAGCAGTTTTGTCGATCGAGACCGCCCCGACATCCTCAGCCGTCCGCCGTAAGCGGGCATAGTCAAATAACCGTTCAACCGATTGCGGCAACCGTCCATAACGGTCCTGGGTTTCAGTTCTGATGCCGGAAAGCGTTTGCTCATCCCTGGCGGATGACACGCGTTTGTATGTGCGCAGCCGCTGGCCCATGTCGCTGATATAGTCATCGGGGATTGCGACATCGACTCCGAGATTCAGCGATACATTGGTTTCATCCTCAACGGCCTCGCCCCTCAATTCCGCGACTGTTCGCTCGAGCATCTGAGTATATAGATCAAATCCGAGCGCATCCATATGGCCCGACTGTTCGCCCCCCAGCAGATTGCCTGCTCCGCGTAATTCGAGGTCCAGAGCCGCAATGCGAAAGCCTGCCCCCAAATCCGAGAATTCCCGAATAGCCGCCAACCGGCGCCTGGCGATGGGCGAGAGCTCCTGTTCACCGGGAATCAAGAGATAAGCGTAAGCCCGCCGGTTTGACCGGCCTACGCGCCCGCGGAGCTGATAAAGCTGAGAAAGACCATATGCATCAGCGCGGTTTATGATGATGGTGTTGGCACGTGGGATGTCTATGCCATTCTCGATGATGGTGGTCGCCACCAAAACATCATATTTGTAATCGATGAAATCGAGCATCACGCGCTCCATGTCCTTCTCGTTCATTTGGCCGTGGCCGACGGCGAGCCTGGCTTGCGGCACCAGACGTTTGACGAGCGCCGCAACCGTCTCGATCGTCTCAACCCGGTTATGGATGAAGAACACCTGACCGCCACGGGCCAGCTCGAGCTCAATAGCTGACTTGATTACGTTTTCCGAAAATTGGACCACCTGGGTTTGAATCGCCAGCCGATCGCGCGGCGGGGTTTCAATCAGGGACATGTCTCGCAAGCCACTCAAAGACATGTTTAAGGTACGCGGAATCGGAGTCGCGGACAGAGTCAGGACGTCGACTCGTTTCTTCAATTGCTTTAGACGCTCTTTGTGCGCCACTCCAAATCGTTGTTCTTCATCGACGACAACCAGGCCCAGATCTTTGAAGCGCACATCTTTCGAGAGCATCCGGTGGGTGCCGATGATCACGTCGATTTCTCCCCCCTCGACCTTTTTAACAACCTCCTTCTGCTCTTTTGTCGAACGGAAGCGCGACAGTAACTCAACCTTGACTGGGAAAGGAGCAAAACGGTTTCGGAAGGTATCGTAGTGCTGATAGGCAAGCACAGTAGTAGGAGTGAGGACCGCTGCCTGTTTTCCTTCCATCACCGCCTTGAAGGCGGCGCGCATTGCCACTTCAGTTTTGCCATATCCAACATCGCCGCAAAGCAGTCGATCCATCGGCACAACTTCTTCCATGTCTTTCTTGATGTCGTCGATGGCAGTCTCCTGATCGGGCGTGAGCACATACTCAAATCCGTCTTCAAACTCTTGTTGCCATGGCGTGTCGGCGGCAAACGAATAACCACCCACCAGTTTTCGCTCGGCGTAGAGTCTCAACAGCTCGTCCGCCATGTCGCGCATGGCGCGCTTGGCCTTGGCCTTCGTTTTCTGCCAACCCAATCCACCCAATCGATCCAACTGCGGTTGGTGGCCTTCAGCGCTGGAATACCGTTGGACCAGATCGAGCCGTTCAACCGGAACATAAAGTTTGGCGTCCTCGGCATAGTAAAGCAGCATGAATTCGCCGCTGCGCGGTCCCAGATCCAAACTCTGTAGACCGCCGAAGCGCGCGATCCCGTGATCGATATGGACCACGAAGTCGCCGGGCCGTAGATCGCGGAAGTCGGAAAGGAACGCGGCGGTTTTTGACTTCCGCTTTTTGCCGTGTTTCTGCCGTCTGCCTTCAGCCACTGCGCCGCGACGATCCAGTGACTCGCCGGCTTCATCGAACACGTCCGCTTCAACATGGACGATCAAGCGCGCGGAGGGCAGTTCAAAGCCGCCGCTCAGACGGCCGACAGTCGCGATCACCGGATAGGCCCCGGTGTCAGAGTTTTCTCCGGGAAGAGTCACGTGCGCATCAATCTGATATTCAGCGAGGATTTCAACCAGTCGCTCGGCGGTTCCCAGGCCGGGCACAACAAACAAGGTGGCGACGCCTTCGTCGCGCGACACCTTGATTTGATTTGCAAGATCGGAAAGTCGCCCGTGGTAACGCATCACCGATTGGGCAGGCCATTCGATTTCGGTGGCTGGACCAGCGATGGGAAAGAGAAACATCGGGTAACGCGTGCCACGTCCGCGTCCGACCTGAATCTGAGGCGCCTCGGCATCAAGTGCCAAAGCCTGGTCAATCTCGGCCGCCGCACGGCCCAAAGTGCGAAGTTCAAGTCGCTGCTGTTGGTCTATTTTGGCGCGGAGTTCCTCGGTTGTTAGATAGAGCTCGTTCGGCGCGGGGGCAATTTCGTCAGCCGCTTCGATCTCGGCGTGCCGCGTCTCCAACCCCTGATAGACTTCACCAAGATAGGATTCGATTGCGGAAGGTTCATCGATAACCAGTACCATTTCTTTGAGATAATCAAAGACAGTGGAGTTGGTGTCCCGAACAAGAGCTATTAACCATTCCCAGCCGACAAAAGGTTCCCCCTCGTCAGCGAAAGCTGTGCGGTCGCGCAATGCCCGGGCATAACGATCTTCGCTCCAACGCTCCCGTGCCCGTCTCCCCCACTCGCGAAAATCCTCACTGCTAACCCTGAGCTCGCGCATAGGCGGCAGTTCCGTGGCACTTATCGGGCCAGTAGAGAGTTGGGTTTCCGGATCGAACTCACGGATAGAGTCAATCGTGTCGCCAAAGAATTCGATACGCACGGGCGCTTCTCGTCCCGGCGGCCAAACATCCACGATGCCGCCGCGCATGGAAAACTCGCCAATCGCGGCGACTGGGTCTTCCCGTTTGTAGCCGGTGGCAAACAGCTTATCCACCAGCTCGTCAGGGGGAAGATTGTGATCCCGCCCGACAAAAGTTCCGAGGCGCTTGACTTCCTCGGGCGCGACCATCTTTCGCGCGATGGCACGCGCCGTTAACAGGACGAAATCCTGCGACTCCTGCGTGAGCCGCCAGAGAGTCAGCGCCCGTCTTTCCAGGGTTTCAGCGTGCGGCGAAAATCCCGCATAGGGATCTGTCTCCGATGCCGGCAGCACCAGCACCTCATTGTCACAACTCTCTTTGCCGGCCAGCGCGCAGTACCAAAAGCGCAAGTCGCGTTCCCACGCTTCGAGATCGAGGGTCGCCGGAGCAACGATGGCAAAGCGCTGCCCTGTTTCCTTTTGCAAAGCCGCGAGTGCGAGAGCCCGCGCCGAACCCGTTATCAGTCCGCTGATGGAAATGACCCTGGCGCCGCGCCGGAGTTCCGCCAAGACCTGTTGGTAAGACGGGAGCTCGGTGACACGCTGAAGTGTTGCTTGTAACGCGGACGTTGTTTGAATCGTGCTGCTCATCTGTGGCTGAATAATCAGATCAATTCCCGGCAAGCTCTTTCATCTTTTTGATAATTCGACTGGTCGAAGCACCTGGAACAAAAGGCAACGAAACGACCTGGCCGCCGGACGCTTCAACCTCTGCGCGACCATGAATCTCATCAAGACCATAGTCGCCGCCCTTTACCAGCACATCCGGCAAGAGCGCGGCTATCAGCGAGCGCGGTGAAACATCATCAAATACCGTTACGTAATCCACTTGCCGCAACGCTCCAAGTATTTCCGCGCGCTCGTTCTCGCCGATTAGCGGCCGGGCCTCTCCCTTCAGCTTCCAGACACTGCGATCGCTGTTTATCGCTACTATAAGGGCGTCGCCGAGTTCTCTCGCCGCCGTCAGGTATCGTACATGGCCAACGTGCAACAGGTCGAAAACGCCATTCGTGAAAACCAGGCGCTGCCGGGCCGAGCGCAGTCGATCACGCTCCGCGAGCAGTTCCGGAAGACTCAGAATCTTGCCCTTCATCGGTTCTTAAGAATCTACCATGCCCCGACGCGATGCCTAAATGGCGGGCAACATCTCATTTTTTCATCGATGGTTTGCTATCGATCATTTTTCATTGAGTCCAGGGAGAGTGGTCGATTCAGGGGTCGGCTGTGAAATACCCAAAAATGATGGTCCACGAAATCACACCAAATTTCGTATGTGTTCGTGGTTTGCGCTGGATCGCAGCCGTCTCTATAATTCGCGCCTACCTTTGAAGTTCTTTAATTGTCGATACCCTTCATTGAAGAGAACGATCAGACGCGGGCGCGCCACGAACACCTCGAGGCACTGCGGCAACTCGTAGGCAACGTCTATCCAAATAAATTCGAGCGCAGCCAGATCGTCGAAGCTGGTCGAGAAGATACGATCGGTTCTTTAGTAGAGAAGTTCCAGGCCTTTGAACCGCGGGTCGCCGAAGGCAGCCGGCCAGCGCCGGAGGAGATCGAACTTGCCAACCAGCAACTGAACGGGTTCCGGGTTCGCATTGCCGGCCGCATCGCCTCGCCACCACGCGTTATGGGAAGGGCTGCATTCCTGCACCTTTCCGACGGCACGTCGCGGCTGCAACTGTATGTGCGCCGGTCGGACGTGAAGGCAGTGCGCAACGACGGTGACCCGCAACCGGTTGAGGGCTGGGCGCTATTCGAGCTGCTGGACCATGGAGATTTCATCGGAGTTGAGGGCTTCTTATTCGTCACCAAAACCGGCGAGTTATCCGTTCATGTCGAGGAATTGCAGTTTCTCTCAAAAGCTTTGCTGCCCCTGCCGGATAAGATGCATGGCATCCACGACGCCGAGATTCGTCAGCGTCAACGTTATGCCGATCTAATAGCCGGCAGTCTGAAACTTGAACATGAAGAAGGCGAACTGACGCCCAGGGAAGTTTTTGAGCGGCGCTCTTCGATCATCCGCGAGTTGCGCCGAATACTGGATGCACGAGGCTACGTAGAAGTCGAAACTCCGATGCTTACTCCGCTGGCGACCGGAGCTGCCGCGCGCCCATTCCGGACCCATCACAACGCTCTGGACATCGATCTCTATGCCCGCATTGCCCCGGAGCTTTATCTCAAACGACTACTCGTGGGCGGATTTGAAAAGGTCTATGAACTCAACCGCAACTTCCGGAATGAAGGCATCTCTACAAAGCACAATCCCGAGTTTACTATGCTCGAGTTCTACTGGGCTTATGCTGACGTAAACCAGATGATGGACTTCTGCGAAGAAATGCTGCGCGCGACGATATTCAAAGTGCTGGGGCATACTCACGTCCGATTTGGCGCGCTCGATATTGATTTTTCGCAGCCGTTTCAGCGGTTGACAATGAGGGAAAGCGTCGCCAGGTTCCATCCCCCGGACAAAATTACGGACGAGAACCTGCTCGAGCTTTTTGAACATCACGTTGAGGGAAATCTGGTCCAGCCAACTTTTATTAAGGATTTCCCAAAGGCCATCTCACCGCTTTCCAAAGCCTCGCCAAAAGACGCTGCCGTGGCGGAACGCTTTGAACTGTATATCGCGGGGATGGAGTGCGCCAACGGGTTTTCGGAATTGAACGACCCGGCTGAGCAGTATCAAAGGTTTAAGGACCAGGTCGAGCGACGCGAGCGTGGTGACGAAGAGGCAATGGTAATGGATGAGGATTACATTCGCGCCTTGTCTTACGGGATGCCTCCCGCCGCCGGGATCGGAATCGGCATTGACCGGTTTGTCATGTTGCTGACGAACAGACAGTCAATTCGCGACGTGATACTCTTTCCCCACATGCGACCCGAGCGCAGAATTCAGGGTGACTCTGATGAACTTTCAGAGTTGGCTGAAAATTCGAAAAAGGAACTTAAATCCCAACAGGCTTAATCCGAGGAGGAGCATCCGATGACGCGAAGACTACTTACCCTTGGCATCTTGTTGACACTCTCCGGGCTGCTTTATGCCCAGGACAAGAACGCTGTAAAACTCAATGGCTATCTGATTGACAATGCCTGTGCCGGAGCACACGTGAAAGAGGCGGCTTTCAAGGAGCGGGTGAAGAAACACGCCACTTCATGCGCCCTAATGCCCAACTGTGCTTCAAGCGGATATGCGCTCTACACAGCTGACGGCAAGCTTTATAAGTTTGACGAGGCCGGAAACAAGACTGTGGAAGAGTTGTTGAAAGACACCGAAACTAAGAACGGCGTCTCGGTGACAGTGGAAGGCACATTGGATGGCGATACACTACACGCAACGAAAGTGACGGAAGTCAAGTCGGAAACCTAGGCGGGAACGGGGAAGCGGGGACGCGGGGACGAAGAGAAGCGGTGATGGGGGGAAGGGGAGACGCGGTGAAGGGGAGACGCGGGGAAGGGGCGAACCGGCGAGTAATGAGTTTTTTCTCCGCGTCCCCGCGTCCCCACGTCCCCGCTTCTCCCTTTCTCCGCTTCTTCCTCAGCTACTGCTTAGGCTGTGATTCGGAGAGCTTCTGACGCAGCGACGCTAATCTCTCTTCGGACCACTGGGGCTTGGTTCCCTGCTGCTCAACGGCTGCAAGATACGCTTCCATCGCTGCCAGTGCTCCCTTGTAATCACCACGCTTTTCGCGCACACGACTGATGTCCAGCAGAAACTGTGGATTCACCCCGCGATAAAGGCCGGCGGCCGTCTCATAGGCTTGCGCCGCCATTCCCAGTTCATCCTTGACTTCGTAAATACGCCCAATGTGATAGTAGCTAATCGGATACCTCGCTCCGTCCTTGATGGTTACGGGCTTGAGGTAAACCAAAGCCTCATCTGATTGCTTCAGACCTATCAGGATGTAACTAAGTTCGAGATTCGCCGGGGCGAAATACCCGCCCATGCGAAATATGACCCTGTGGTAATTCTCAATTGCTTCCTGGTCCTTGCCACGCTCGTGGGCCTCACGGGCGTGTTGCAAGTAGTTAAAGGTAGCCTGATCGACAGTTAACATCCTTGATGCTGCAGAGTTTCGTGTCGCGCCGGATTCCTTCTCGTTCTTCGCGCTCTGCTTCACCTTTTCGTTCTTATCCGCTAACGGCTGGAGCGCGTCCACAGCAATTTGCCCATCGCTACCCGCCTGCGCGATAGCCTGCGCGGCAGCAATATGGTTGGGATCGACCTTGAGGGCTCGGTGCCACTCCCGAATCGCCAGGTCCATTTGTCTCTGCGCAGCATACAGCCGGCCGAGATTGTAGCTGGCTTCAGCGTAGCGGAAGCTCTCCAGTTTCAGGGCCGCAATCAGCGCCTCGTTCGCTTCTCCCCAGTCGCCGCGGCGCATCAAAACGACGGCCAGGTTATTCAGGGCCTTAGAATATCTTCCCTTTCGCTGATCGATAGCTTTGCGGTAGCTGACCACTGCCCCATCCGCATCTCCAAGCCGAGCAAACGCGTTTCCGATGTTATAGAACGACTGGGGATCGAACCGATCCTCGGCAAGCATTTGGCCGAGTTGGTTACGCGCGTCTTGCTTCTTGCCGGCGAGCACGAGTTGATCAACCAGTTTCAGTTGCAGATCTACTCGTTCCTGCACCGTAGCAGCCGCCTCAATCTGATCTCGCAGCGCAGTTATCGGATCTACATTTGGTTGCGCAACGTCCGGTTGAAGAGTAGTGGGCGTGGCGCTCGCGTTCTTTGCGGGCATTTCTACGCGCGGTGTCCGTGATGGTTTCTCGTTCGCGGACTCGCCGGTCGTTTGATTGACCGGGACCTTGTTCTCAACTGATCGAGCCGGCTTGGCGCCGCTTCCTGGATCCATTTGGGCTGAAACTGAACCCAGGCCGAACATCAGCGTACAGGCAATGCCTATCGCGATTCGCATCAATCCTACTTGCATTTTTGTTTTCACGATCGCTCTTTCCCCCTTATTAGCGTCGCACAGGAGTCGCCTCTTCCCGCACGTAGACGACAATCGCGCCTCCGAATCCAACTGCCCACCCGTGTGTACGATCTGAAAAAAAGACTCTTTCAAGCGGATGTTCGGTTCCGGTCCGCTCCACAATCCAATGTAAACCACCGTCATTGGTGTGAACGATGGTTCCCTCGGCGCCGACAGCCCACCCTTCCATAGCGTCCAGGAACTTCACGTCGTAAAGATCCGCAATTACACCCGAGTCCTGTTGCTGCCATGTTCGGCCGCCATTCACCGTCCGGTAAACTATGCCCGCAGCGCCGATGGACCAACCCTGACGATTATCCACGAACGAGGCTGCAGTGAAGCGAACACCGTCAGCGCCGGCCAGTCTTGATAAATGCCAGGTGTCCCCACCGTCGGACGTTTGCAAAATCGTTGCACCTGCGCCGACGATCCAGCCGCGGTCGTCATCTATGAAAGTACCGCCCAGCAGCAAGTGGCGTGTCGGTGATTGCAAGCGGACCCAATTGGCGCCGGCATCGCGAGTGGCAAAGATTGCTCCCGCCTCGCCGAATGCCCACACCCGGCCTCCCGGGCTGAAAACGGCACGCAGCAGACGAACGTCAACATTCTTGCCGACGTTAACGCGTCGCCAATGGGCTCCCCCATCAGTGGTTTGCATGAGATAAGCGCGTGGATCATCTTTGCTTTTGAGCTCGTACTCATTCCGCTCGCACAACAACCAGCCGTTTGCTTCATCGCTGAAATAAATGTCCCGCAACACATCTTCGGAAGGACGCGACTGCGGTTGCCAGGTCTTGCCACCATCGACGGTCGTCAGCAAAGTGCCTTTGCTACCAACGACCCAGCCAAGATCTTGATTGAGAAAGAAAACAGAATGTAACCAGGCAAGGGATCCGGATCGTTGACGAATCCAGGAACCGTTTCGAGCCTGAACGCTTAAGCTTGAGGCGCCAAGACAAAGAACCGCTGTCAGGAAAAAGGTCTGCCGGAGCAGACCAAAACGACAAAGGCGGCGAGGTAACTCTGATGTACCAGCCCGGGCTGCGTCTTTCTTAAAAGCTTCGTGAAACTGGTCCATGATAGTAACTGCATGGCGGTATTTGCTTGCGGATAGTATTCGTATTCAATCTCTGGGTTCTCTCTGTTGCCTCCGTTCGCGTAAATCAGAAGCTACGCGAACGCAACACGGGAAAACCAGAGAGATCGTCAGACTAGAACGGAATTCCCCCGCCGGTGAAGATCCGCGCGAAGCTGAGGATCGGAGTCAAACCCATGATCTTTTGCAGCGTCTTGAGCTTGTTACCCGGAACGATGATCTGATCACCCGGTACCAAATAGGTCGTATCGGGCTCCTTGCCCTTGTAGATCTTCGAAACGTTGACGGGGATCGAGGCGAGCAGGCCGGTGTTTTGCCGCCGCAGAACATAAACCCCGCTCTTGCTGCCCGTTGGCAGCACGCCGCCCGCTTCAGCCAACGCTTCGGTAACGGTCAGGCGATGGCTCATCAGACGAATTCCCGGTTGAGCCACGTCGCCAATGACGCTGTAACGATAAGATGAAGCTTTGTCCAACGAAACCGAAACCTGCGGATCTACAATGTACTCGTCATAGCGTTTGGCTATGATTTCCGCCACTTGGTCCACCGTCTTGCCATTAACAAAGATTCCACCCGGAATCAGCGCCAGCGACACTCGACCGCTGGGTGGGATAACGATTCCGGAGCGGGAATAGCGATCCTGACCGAACACACTCACAGAGATGACATCTTCTGGGCCCAAGCGGTAAGTGCTGAAAAAGTTGTTGTAGTAAGGTTCTACCGCTGCCTCTTCAGACTGCTGCTCCTGGCGATTCGCCTGAGTTTCCGGAGGAATATCTGACGCGGGCCGAGCAGTTTCGTCCGGCTCGAGCCGCTCGCCTGTAGGTGCCGGTTTAGCCTGCTTTGGCGTCTGGCTGTCGTTCTTCTCCTGGCCCGGCGTCGTCGCTACACGCTGACGGGTCTTCTGCGTATCAGAGGCCGGCGTTTGGGCAAATATAGCCGTTGCGGAAAAGCCAAATGCCGCCACAAGTGTAAACGCCAATACTTTGCTCGCTATTTTCATAGTACCTCCCAAATAAGCCCAGCTCGTCAGTGAGCCCCGCGACCAAACAGAATGATCTTGATCGTTTCAAACATGATAATGGCATCAAGAATCAGACTTTGATTCTTGATGTAGAACAGATCGTATTGAAGCTTCTGCCGCGCATCTTCAATTGATGCTCCATACGGATACTTGATCTGTGCCCAACCGGTAAGGCCCGGTGCGATCAGATGACGCTGTTCGTAATAGGGAATCTCCTGAGCAAGTTGGGCGACGAAGTGTTCGCGCTCCGGGCGCGGGCCGACGAAGTTCATATCACCGCACAGGATGTTCCAGAATTGGGGAATCTCGTCAATTCGAATCTTGCGAATAACACGCCCCACGCGAGTGGTGCGCTCGTCGTCTTTCGTAGCCCAGACAGGACCTTCCTGCTCTGCGTCAACCCGCATCGAACGAAACTTTAACAGGACAAACTTGCGACCGCTCTTGCCCATTCGTTCCTGTCTATAAAAGACGGGGCCGGGCGAATCGAGCTTGATCAGGATCGCTGTCAAGACTACGAGTGGGAACGAAAGGATCGCTCCCAAGAGGGCAACGAACCGATGTACCGTGCTGCGTATCAATCCGGTAATGCGCACCTGGCGCCCTCGTCCGGAAAAAATCAGCCAGCTTGGCCGGATCATGTTTATGGAAACGCGTCCGGTGATGCGTTCATAGAACGAAGCGCCTTCTTCGATCGAAACCTTGCCCGTCAGACTGAGCTTCAGCAACTTGTCGGTAGGCAGGGCGCCGCGCCTTTCACCCATCGCCACGACGATACGATCGATGTCTTCGCGATTAACTATTTCGTCGAGCTCGGCCGTCACGCCAATTACCTTGGGATTGATCAGACTCTTTCCCAGCAACTCTGAATCCGTTCCGACAAAGCCGACGATGCGATACCCGGCGTCGGGCCGGTTCAGAACTTCGCGGGCCACTTCCACAGCCAGGTTACCGGAGCCGACGATCAGAATTCGCTCGCCGATGCCCGGATGGCCCAAAAACCAGTGGATGGAGACGCGCCAGCCAATCATCAATGCCAATGCCAGCGGGAGCGCGATTAGCGAGGTGCCTCGTCCAAGTCTCAAGTCGGGAAACAAGTAGAAGGCCAGTGCCAGAGCAATCCAGGCTAGCCCGAGCGCCTGGACTAGACGAAGGACCAGCTCGCGCCGGTCATGCATCACAATGAAATCGTACAAATCGAACAAGTAAAAAGAAGTTAAGCAGAAGAGCGTCGCCAGGCCGGCTTTGAGAAATCCATGTTTCTCGTTTAATTCGATCTGCGCGTCCGCAAATCCCACTCGCAAGTACACCGCGGACACAATTGCCCCAAACATCACCGTAGCTTCGGCGAGCAGCAACAAGACAGTCCGGGTATTCAAGCGAGAGGCTCTCAATTGACCGCGGCGACCTCCTTTTCGACCTCTTTTGTTGTAGCAGTAGGCAGTCTCGTTCGATTGTAATAGTGATGGCGATAATACGCGGTTGACTCGAGTGTCTCATCAGTTTGATTCAACACGACACCTAAGACGCGCTCTCGTGGCAAATGCTCCAGGAGTTTGTCCACGGCGGAATAGCGAGTTTTTCCCGCGCGCACCACCAATAACGCGCCGTCCGCTCTGTTAATCAAAACGTTAGCATCTGTAAAAATACCGAGCGGTGGGGCATCGATGATCACATAGTCGAACATCCTTCGTGCGTCGGTTAGTAATCGCGCGTAGGTTGGTCCCCCGAGTAATTCGGCCACGTCATCGCGCTGGCCTCCTCCGGGCAGGAGATAGAGCCCGGCGGGATTGACGCGAATGATTGCGTCTTCAAATCGAGCCTGGCCGCTAAGGACCTCGGCCAAGCCGACGGGAGCGTCGATTCCAAGGTAATCAGCAGCGCAGGGGTGACGCAGGTCGCTGTCGATAATCAGCGCCCGAATTCCTTCTGACTGAGCCAGCAACCAGGCAAGATTTAAGGCTGTCAACGTCTTGCCCTCACCAATTCCCGCGCTGGTGATTACAAAGGCGCGCATCTGTGAACGCTCTCCGGCCTGGAGTATTCGCGTCCGCAGGGAACGGAATTGTTCGCAATAAGCCGACCGCGGCTGGCTGATAGCTACCAAGTGAGGCTCGACGCGCGCAGGAGAAATGTCTATAGAGACAAATCCTCCGGCGCGCGCCGCCCCGGCAGCGCCCAAAGTTGCCCCAGCATCACGCGAAGCCATTCCGCCGGGGAGTGCCGACCCGTCGGGTACATCCGCAGTGTGCGCAGTGGACGCTGAACCATTCGCCGCATTGTCGGGGATAGACATAATCTTCGAGCCGCTTAGCAACTGCTCTTCGATTTGTCTGGCAGAGGGCAACACGGCTTCTGCCGGCGCCCCGCCGCGGCGACTTGAATTTGGAGATCGCTCGGAAGCACCACTCTCAGAGTTGGCGCTCGATTTTCGTAATGCATCAAATACTCTTCCCATCAGTTCACCTTTCGGTAGGTTTTCTCTGTCTCCTGCCGTTAATTTTGTTCAACGGCGACGGGCGAGATTGGTTCGGTGTCATCCTCCGCCGGCTTAGTCCCGGCAGCCCACAATTCCGCACGTCCTGAAGCCGAGAATATCCGGGCTGGAGCTTCTCGCTCTTCGCCGGCTGGCATCCCACGATCCGAGCGCGGCAGCATGTCAAAAGTTTCCGCTATCTCTTCGATAACCGAACGGCCGATAGTCAATTCTCCTGCCGCGTAGCCGGCCAGCAGGGCGTTGTCGCAAAGATTGTTGATGTTGCGCGGAATGCCCTCCGAGCACCGAAAGATGTAGTCAATCGCGCCGGGAGAAAAAATTTCGGTGCGCTCGGCGCCCGCCACCAGCAAGCGGGAGGTAATGTAACGATCGGTCTCCTCCACGTTAGGGAGCGGCTTAATCAAGCAGCGCAGGGCCACTCTTTGCTTCAGTTGGCGTAAATCCGGATTGTTGAGTACGTCGCGCAGTTCCGGTTGGCCAGTCAAAACGATTTGCAACTGCTTAGCGGTATCGGATTCGAAATTGGAAAGCAGACGAATCTCTTCGAGCACATGTGGGGAAAGACCCTGCGCTTCGTCGATAATCAGGACCGTGCGCAGGCCTCGCGAATGACGGGATTCGAGCGACCGTCCCAGTTCGAGCAGCAGCTCGGATTTCGTTTCCCATTTCTGAACGTCGAGCAGCGTGGCCACATGCTGATAGAACTCGGGAACTGACAGACGCGGGTTGAAGATGTAGGCGACCAGAACCGTGCGATCCAATCGTTGCATCATCCACCGCAAAATCGTGGTTTTGCCGGTTCCTACTTCACCCGTGACCACTACCAGGCCTTTGCCGCTTTCAATTCCGTAGTGCAAGTTGGCCATCACTTCAGTATGCGACGGAGTGAAGTAAATAAAGCGCGGATCGGGCGTAAGCGCGAAGGGCAGTTCCTTTAACCCGTAGAATTCTGCGTACACTTTTATTGAACCTCCTGCGAGGCAAAAAACGCCTCGCGAAACTCACTCAGGCTCGCCCTGAAGTAAAGAGTTCGACAATGTGCGTTGCTCTCAAGGCAAGCGCAAGCAGCGGAATGCTGACCACCGTGACCGCCAGACCGGCCACCAACAACAATCTTCGGCGGCGGGGAATGGCTCTTGATTCCTGCGGCGTCAACAGCTGCGGAACCGTAACAAGCACAGGCAGTCCTGTGTAATGCCGGGCATCCTCACTGGTTTGAATGGTAAGAAGTTTGGGAATCTCAATGCTGCCGGCAAACAGAAATCCTAAAGCCAGACCAAAACCCAACCCCATGGCAGAGAGTAGGAACCGCTTCGGGGCGACCGGCTGAGAAGGCAGGTTGGCCGGATCGATAACTTCAATTCCTTCTCCCTGCTGCTGCGTTGCCGCATCGGCGCCGAGATTAATTTTTAGTTGCTGGCCCAACAAGGAGTCATAGGCAGACCGTTTTGTTTGATAATCGCGCTCTATTGCACCGAGAGTGACTTCGGCGCCTGGGACTTCGTTGATGCGCCGCAGCATCTCGTTAATCTGCACATCGTTCTGAGCCAGCGCTTTTTGCTGGCGCGCGACTTCGCCCTCGATCATTTTGATCTCTGCTTCAAGGGCAGTAATACTCATGTCAGGGGTATGCTTTAAGCGCTCTTGCTTTTGTTTAATGCGCTCATCCCGCTCAGCCACCATGGAGTCCATCTGATCCTGGATGCTCTTGACCTGCGCTTTCATTGAAATAACGTCCGGGTGTTTCGGTGTGTATTCGGTAAGCAATTTCTGCAAACCAGCCTCGAGATCCGCCTTGCGTTTCACTAGTTCAGCCCAGGCAACCGTGGTTTTGGGATCCGTAATGTTTTCAACTAAATCATCACGCATTTGGTCCGATTGTTTTCGGGCCAGCGTCAATTGTCCGGCGAGGGCCGACCGGCGATCCTGCAAGCGCCCAATCTCGGCCATCAAAGCCTTTTGCTGATCTCGGAGGCCACCTAGTTGAGCGACCAGGGCAGATGCTCCGGATGGCAGGTTGCCAACGTTTTTGGTCATGAAATCCAGGCGTTGTTTGTCGATCGCATCAAGAGCGTCTTTGGCCTGTCTCACCTGTTCATCGATAAACTGTTTGGCCGCGCCCGTCGATTTAACCGTGTTCCTCGTCTGCTCGTTGACGTACTTGCTGGCGAGCTCGGCAGTGACTGCCTGGGCCACTCTGGGATCGCGGTAACGGAAGGTGATATTGAAGCCGTTCGTGATGTCGTTTCGGCTCGTGTTCACCTCAACCTTGATGTCCCTGAGTAAGGTGTTGATTGTCGCCTCCATCGCCTCGCCGCGTTGTCGTTCCGCCTTGTACAACTCATATCGCTCCACCAACGGCTCGAGAGAGCTGCGGCTGGTCACCACCTGAGCGATGCTTGACAGCTGGCGGGTCAAACTATCTTCGGTGACGGTCGGAACTACGCTGGTAGGCAGAGTCGCAGGTTTAACGACAATCAGCGTGGACGACTCGTAAATATTCGGCAGGCGATAGACAACCCACGAAACGGCTGTTGTCACGGCGATGGCGGGAAGGACAATCAACCACTTGCGCTTCCACGCAATCTTGGCGTACTCACTTGGTTTTCGCTGGCGAAATTCAACGCTCATAAAGCACTCCTGTTTCTTACAACTTGGTGGACTCGGGGGCGCCGAGTCTTATCATATTCAGACGCTCGCTTCTCATAATGTGGCGAGCGCTTTGCGCGCATCGTCGGATTCGGCGAAGGGTATTTTCTCGCCGAGTCGAAGCGCGGCTTCCAACTGGCGCCTCGCGCCCTCGCGGTCACCTTTGGCTTTTAAGGCAACACCGAGGTGATAGGCGTAATTAGGACTGGCTGATCCGCCCGCGCTCTTCGCCGACGCGCCGTCCAGAGCTACGGCTTTCTGCAACTGCTCGACAGCCGCCCCGTAAAGACCTTTCTTGAAGTAGATCCAGCCCAGCGTATCCACAAAGCCGGCGACGTTAGGACTCTTCTGCACGACGCCCTGGGCCAACCGGACAGCCTCATCGAGATTTCCCTTTTCCGTTACCGCGTAGAGCCAGGCAAGATTGTTTGCGGCGATCGCGGCATTTTGATCCAGCTCCAACGCTTTCTTGTAGCTTTCTACCGCGCGATCGTAATTGTTGCGCGAGTATTCAAGCATACCGATCAGCGTGTAAGCGCCGGCGCTATCCGGTTGACGCTCCAGCAGTTTTCGATATTCGGCGATCGCGCGCTCTTCCTGTCGTGAATTTATGAAGAGGGCCGCGAGCGAGTAATAGGCATTGATGTAGTTCGGATCGAGCTGGATCGTCTTTGACAACTCAGCTTCCGCTCCCTGGGCGTTTCGTTCAAAGCCATAGATCTGCGCTTTCAGAAAGTGCAGTGACGCATTGTTCGGATATGACTGGATTGCTTTATCGATTTGCGCATGGGCCTTGTCAAACTGGCCCTGACGTGAGTACAGGGTGGTCAGCCCATTCAAAGCGTTATAGTTCGTGGCGTCGTTGGACAACGCGCTTTCGTAAGAGCTGATCGCTTCATCCGGCTTGTTTTCAGCCATAGCCAAGCCAGCGAGGTTGTTGTAGACGTCGCTGCTCGTGGGCGTAATCTCTCGGGCAGCCAGAAAGTCCTGGCGCGCCGCGTCGTAGTTTTTCAGTATTCCCTGGGCAATACCGCGCGAGACATAAGTTCTCGAACGCATCTCGGCTATTAGTCCCGGTGTATTGTCACGATCGACGGCTGTTTTGTTCAGCCGGTCAAGCAAGTCCGACGCCTGTCGCACTGCCGTTTTAGGATCTCCGGCAGCAATACTGATTTGTATCTGCAACAGTTTGGCGGGAAGATAATCAGGATAGTTCTTCTCGAGCTCGGCGGCGAAAGTGCGCGCCTGGTCCATCAGGCCCACGTTAAAATTGACCTGCGACATCGTGTAGAGCCCGAATCGGGAATTTGGCTCTTGTCGCAGAACCTCCTTCAGATCCTCGATTGCCGCCCGGTAATCATTCAGGTTACCCTGCGCACGAACCCGAGCGCGCAACAACAACGCCTGACGATCGTGGGGATCCTTTTTCAAGAGATCTTCAATTTGCGCGCCGGCTGATTGAAGATCGCCTTTGACTAACAGGATCTCGGCCATTCGGTAGCGTCCCTGGATGTATTCAGGCGACTTGGCGAGAATGCTATTGTAGATTTTGAGAGCGTCGTCAGGCCGGTTGGCAAGTGCGTAAAAGTCCGCCAGTACAGCCTGGCTCTCCGGCTTGTCCTTATCAAGATCGGCCAGGGCTTTGTACGCTTCCTCCGCTTTGTCGAGCTGTCTGTTGACCAGGTAGAAGCTGGCTAATACAAAGCGCGAGTTTTTATCGGACGGATCAACTTCAACCGCTTTCTTAAACTCCGCTTCCGCTTCCGCCGCTTTGCCAAGTTGCACGAGGTATTTGCCATACTCTGTGTGGGCAATTGGCGACGCAGGATTGATTTCAATGGCGCGTTTGTAAGTTTCCAGCGCCTTCTCCTGATCCTTGGTAACGATGTAATACCGGGCCAGGCCAAGATAGGATTCAACGCGCTTCGGATCCAATCCGATGGCCGTGTTCAGTTGCTGAAAAGCCTCATCGGGTTTGTTCTGCGCAAACCTGACGCTGCCCATCAGAATGTGGGCCTCGATGTGGTTTGGCTCCTTATCCAGTATCTCCTTGGCTAAACGTTCAGCCTCGGCGATCAACCGAGTGTCACCTTTGCTCCCCGCCACGTACATGTTGCCCAGTTTTATACGGGCATCGAAATTGTTCTTGTCGAGCTCGACTGTCCGCTGCAGCTCCGCGAACATCTCAGGGAAACGCTGCAAACCTTCAAAAGCCTGGGCCAGGCCCCAGTGCGCCGCTGCGAGCTTATCGTCGATTTGCAGGGCGTTGCGAAACTCGATGGATGCTTCCTGAAATCTCGAGTCTTTCAGATAAGCTTCACCTTTGGCGAGATGCGCTGCTTTTGCCTTTTCAGGATTGCTGCAAGCGGCCAGGAAGAATATTGCCGCCAGGAGAACAGACAGAATGGCAGGAAAACAAAGACGACTTCGGCACTCAATTCTCATTCTTTTTACTCCGTTTAATTAGTTCTGGCCCCTGTAGAGCCCCTGAACAATTGCTCGCCTAGTTAGCATCGTTCGGCGGGCAATTGCCTTGTGATGCTCACACAGTGAGTCAACTCTACGATAGGGCGAATTCCGCCCGATTTCCGCAAAATTACCCGCTTCGGTGGGCCGGCATTTGTACTAATCCGGCTCAATCGGGAACATAGTCGGGTAGCAAAACCGCCGCATTCGCGGCAAAATCCGCAGCCACTTTCAAGGCCATCTCTTCCGAGCCATGGACGGGTACGACCACCCGAACCATTGCTGCATCGGAACGGCGCAGTCTGACGCTGTCCAGCACTGTATACACCTTCCCCCAGTATTCGCTGGCAACCCGCCGGCCGCGTCCCTGGTACCAGTAAACCAGCACGCTCTTGTTGGACCCGCTTTCAATCACGTAGCGATTGGCTTCAAAGGGTGTTCCGCCATTAACTGGGGAAATCGTCATCTTCCCCGGTGCGTTCATAACCCAGCCTGAGCCGGGCAGACAGTTCAAAGGGCTATGGTAAGTCGCGCCATTGCGCTGCGTCGCATAGTAGCCGACATAGAAATTGGCTACGCCCTGAGAGCTTTTGTAATCGCGCAGAACATAGTCGCTTGCACGCAAGACCGTCATAGTCTCGGCATCGATCAACTGGTCCCCACCCTCTTTTTGCCAGGCTCCTAATTGTGACGGAAAGTCTTTCAACTCTTTGCGAGCCACGCTAGTCTCGCCTAAATAGGCCCACGTATTCGCCACGGCGCCGCCGATCAAAATGATGACCAACAAAAAAATGGTTCGTCCGGAGTTCTTCATATTTACTTAATGCCCTCCGCCGGCGCCACCTGGGCGGAGGTAGTCACGGATGCTGCTTTCTTTTCGCTATCGGCTTTGGTTTCGTTTGCTCTCGGGGCCCGGTGATTTTTGCGGCGGGCGGGATTAAACCGATCAATTACCCAGCCGACGGTGAACAAGAGCAGGAATGCAACTATGTAGATAACCCAACCGGAGAATGTGTGGAAAAAGCCGTCTGCGACCTTCGTACCGTAATAGCGGGCGAGAATGCCGGTTCCACTTACCCGGAGGGCATTGGTAAAGATCGCGATCGGAAAAGCCGCCAGCACGATTATTAAGGAGCGCCAGAGCCCATAACGGCGCAGCCACGAAAACCTGCCGCCCGGTTTAGCAGTGTCGTCGCCCCGCGGATGCGTGAAATAAGCAAACACAAACGCCAGCGTAAGCAGCGTCATAAGTGAACGGATACCACTGCAAGCTTCAACAACTTCCAACTTTTTGGTAACGGTAGAGTTCAGCGGTAAAAGCTCGATTACATTGCCTTGGCGTAGTACCGGTATATCAAGGAGGCTCATGGACCAAACGGCAAAACGAGAGGCAAACAACTGCATCGGGAAGGCTATCTTGTTGAAGATGATGGCTGGAATTGGAATCGCCAGGAGCAGCAGGGCGAAAGGCGCAATCAGGAGACGCAGGAATCGGAAGCCCCAGAAGTAGATAGTTATGCCGACAAGAATCAGGACCAGCGAGATTCGCTGCATGAATAGTTCAGCACCCGCGATCCCGGCCCATAAGCCAACGAGCGCACAAACGACCACTGCCCCACCTAACAGCGTCCACGGTTGAGACGTTTGCCTGGCAAATCGTCCGCGTTCGGCCCAAAGGATGTAGCCGATGACGAAGGGGACTAGTAGCCCGTGGGAATAATTATCGTCCGCCCACCAATCATGGGCCAGCTTCGTAAATACCGAAGCATAGGCAAAAATCAGAGCGGCAGAGATGGCGAGAACTCGCCAGAGACTCTTGGCTGGGACACTCATTTATCTTAGCTATCCTTGGACATGTCTTCGCAAGCAGAAGGGGCAATTTCCCTCACGAAAACGGTAAATCATCCTGATGCGGGGAGTAGATTATACTAATGGCCCTAAACTTACAACAAAAGATTCATCAACTCACAATCCTAGAAATGTTTAAAAGGCTGGGTTTTCCTGCGTTCGTTTCAAAAAAGACCTAGTTGGCCTTCGGCTTGAGAGGATACAGGGAATAGGAGGTGATGAACTGGGGATCGCTGCCCCGGGCGACCATCAGATAACCCGGTTTCTTTCCTGAGCCGGAAATGTTCCACGTATAGGTATGGTTTCTTCCATCGGTTGCGTGGCGCGCTTCTGCGAGCCCGGCGATGTCCGCATAGCGCAGGCGAGCATCGCTGCGGACGACCGCGGTCACAAATAACAATCGATGTTGACGATCAAATCTCGTCACTATGTAATCGAACTGGTGATGACGATTGAGGATCCAGACCTCCTGCTCGCCCTCTTCGCCTTCGCGCTCTTTCTCCTCTTTCTGTTGCTTGCCAATCCTACGTAACTTGCGACGCACTGAATCCTCGCTCATGCCGGGACGAAGGCCAAGTAAATCCCGCGGTTTATTTACTAATGCCGTCGAGCTGGCAGCTAGCAAAAGCAGAGATACAGTCGCGGTAAGTATTTTTCTCGAGCAGTACATTACCTGATGACCAAAGGTGTAGTCGCACTCCAGACCTGTACGGGTCCCAGACTGATATTCACCACCTTGACCGTGTAGAGACCACCCTGTGTCACCGTCGCGTTCAGGACTGCGACGCCGTTTGTAGCGTCAACAGTTTGCAGCGTGAGGCCAACAGGATCGACGAGTACCAACCTAATTGGCGCCCCGTTGCTCGCCTCGGCAACTAATGAAATCTCCCTGACGTTGGAACCAAGCAGCAAGCCACTGCTGGATTGTTGGCCTGGACCAACACTCACAGTGTTGCTTGTTGTTTCACCCGGGCCATTTGGCGGCACGACACTCGGAGGCGTCGAACTCTCCAGACAGAATCCGTCGATGTAAACCGACTCCGTGAGATTCCTGAGCTCGAAGGTGTGCTGACCAGCTGCAAGCTGATCGAATCTTAACTGGTAAGCAACACCGCCAGTTCTAAATTCCGGCGACTTATTCGTACCATTTGGCCCAGTGTAGTTCACGACTCCCCTCGATGTGCCATCGATGAAGACTTCGGCCGATCCTCCTTTGGGACTCCTGGCGTAGTAATACGTGATGGCGCCCGTGCGACCCGACGGAACAGTGAATGTCAGGCCGGCGAAATCCCGGGCTCGTCTGTCACTGCCGGTGTGGAATCGGAAGTGACCAGCACTTGCATTTCCGTTTTGCACCAGGTGCCACCCGTTCGAGTAAGCGATCCTGGAATCGTCATCTTCAAGACAGGTCACCTGTGGAAGCTCGTTTACAGTAATGGTGACGGAGGCTCGGTTGCTATCAAAGCCGCTCGCATCTTTCACGGTTAAGCCGGCAGTATAAATTCCACTCTGGCTGTAGTTGTGATTGACTGTCGCGGTGCTTTGCGTGACCGGAGCAGAGCCGTCTCCGAAGTCGAATGTGTAACGCAGGCTATCACCGGGATCCGGGTCACTCGAAGCTGAACCGTCAAAGTTCACAACCAAAGTGGCAAAACCCGACGTTGGAGTAGCGGTTAGTACTGCCGTCGGTGGGCTGTTGATAATGTACTGAGTGCCACCGCGTGTCGAGTCGCTGCGGGCATTGTTTCCCTGGACTGCGAGAAACGCGCTGCCCCGCAGACCAGCGATGATTGAGCCAGGCCCAACTGGGGTATGACCCGCAACCAGCGCTGCGTTCAACTTGTTGAGCGAGACTTTCATGGTGATCGTGTCGCTTGCAAGATCGATCGACCCATTATCAGCGGTGCCGATATCTGTGTAGTCGAATCCGCCGCCGCCGCCGGCCACAAAATGCCTTCTGGTGGCAGTACCGTAGATAAACGACGGATTGCCCGCAGCATCGGTACTTGCCCGCAGGAAGAATTGGTCTCCGCGATCAGAAAGCCCGAGGTTGTAGTCACCCGTTGTGCTGATCTGCGCGCCCGGAGCGTTGGCTGTGAAATTGACACGCCATGTCCCATTCGGGAGCACAACCGCTCCCAAGTCGGAAACCTTCATCGTCGTAACCAGTATTGGTCCATTCACGGAAAATTCTGACGAGTACTTGATCGAGACTATGTCAAACGGATCGTCGATATCCAATGCAGCATTGCTCGTGCGCACGTCATGACGAAAGTCTGTGACCTGCGACCCCGGGATTCCGCCAACGCTCTCCGGAGTTGGCTTTGCTCCGGTCGTACTCGGCGGCAAACCAGCACCTTCCACCGGCGTGGGGATATTGCTGCCGTTAATACCTGGACCACCGATCTGACGCGCCACGTACGTGTGACCGTCAAAATCGTTGTGGTCGTCAGTGAAGGCAATAACCGCGGCGCCAGTGGGATCAAACCCGATCTGGAAATAATCGATTAGGTTTCGATTGCCCGATGGCTGAGTGGGATTGAGCGGCAACCCGGCCAGCGAGATATTACTGCCGTGGATGAAATGACTGCTCACTTCGGCCTGCCGGATAGTTGGATTGGGCAAAGTGATGTCCATGCTCTGCGCGAAGAAAACCTTCCAATTAGCATTATCGCTGTTGGCGGTAGCCGTGCTGCCGTACCAGACGACTCCGATCGAGCCTGCCACCGGCCCGGTTTCCAACCAGGGAAGCAGACTTGTAGCGGTCTCCGGGCCATCACTGATGCGAATCGCGGTACTCCAGGTGCGGCCCTTGTTCCGCGAGTACCTGACGAACACGCTCGCGCCATTCGAATAACAAACGTATGCGGTGCCGTCGTCAGCTACCTTGACGGTGAAGAAAATGTTCGCGTTACCCGTTCCGGCCACAGGGTAGACGGTGTAGGTTAAAGGCTCGAGACCCGGAGCCGGTGGAATGCCCACCGCGACTACGCCACTGTTACCGCTGACGTAAACAGTCCCGTCATGCTGGTCGACGTCGATGCCTCCGACCTGGCCGATGGCTCCGACGGGCCGCGCCGGTCCATATGTCAGACCGCCATCGTTCGAGCGTTGCACATACGCTACGACGGGCGACACGGTGCGGTATAACAGGTAGACGCTGTCCTTGCCGAAGAACTCCATCCACTGCCGGTCATCAACCGGGACTCCTCCAGTGGTACTGCCGGCGGGATTCTTCGTAAAAGTTGCCCCGCGATCGGTGGATCGAGCCGTCGAAACATTCGCGAGCACGAGGCTGCTGAAGGCGAGGTAAGGCGGCTGGCCCGGAGTTGCCTCGTCAAATCCCACGGCCAGATCGACGTCACCGCCGCCGTCCGCTCCGACCTCCATCGATTCGTCTGGCGAGAACTGATCCGGCTGGCCGCGATAGATGGGATTACGCATGAACGGATCATAGGTTGGACTATTTGGATTGAGATCGAAATACCACAAATCCACGCCTGCGGGCACACCGCGAATCCCGGCTACATAAGCGTTCCCTTGTTTATCGACGCGCAAGCTGGGCTCGCCGTCGCGGCTGGCAACCGGCGCCCTCAGGGCATAGTTGGGGCTAAAGGTCATGCCTCCTTTAATGTAAGTGGCGGTGCCCGGCGGCAGCGGCGGCGGCACAGGGGTGCAAGCTGCGTTTCGTGGTCCTACTGTGTAATCGCCGGTCGAGGTGTCATCGACCGTACTAAACAGCGTTCCTGCAACTACGTCGGTAGCTTGTGCAGTAACACCGTTGACGCCGGCCAGGACAGACCCGGCTCCTGCCGTGCCTTGAGTTGAAGTTCCTACTTTGCTCATTGCCAGGGCCATTGTAAGAGTGCCATCGATTGAATAAGACCCCTCTTGGATAGTTCCCAGCGATGTGAGCAGGTTGCCCGATTGGGTGCCGTAATCAAAACTCACATTCGAGTTGGCGTCCGAGGTCATGGCAACGTAGTAAGTCGTGAGCGTTCCCCCCGGTGGAGTGAAATTGAAGCGCACTCTCCAAACCGACCGAGCTGGTATGGTGTTGAGATTGTCTACTTTCAATTTGAACGCCAGTCGCTCGGAATTGATGTAGCGATAGTCTTCACCAACAGAGACCGACCGAATATCAAGTTGCTGGGGACCTGGTTGTGGCAGGAACGGATCCTGCTGATCGCCAGCCGGATCACTCACAACCGGAGTCGAGGCTGAGAGACATTGATCCGTTGGCGTTGGCGTAGGCGTCGCCGTCGGAGTTGGGGTTGGTTCAGCGCAGTTGGTAGTAATGCTCAGGCTCCAACCGCCAAACTCCCCGGTATCTGGAGGTTCGTCATCCAGCACATACACGCTCCACGTTCCGTTCGGGTTAGTGCCGTTAAAGATAGAGAGCGCTGAACCACCTGACGGTGCAACTGCGGGAGCCGGAAAGGAATCACCGGATCCGGCATTCGTAGGCATGAATGTGCCAGAGACGAGTGGTCCATTGTCGAGAAGCGGAGCAGCAGCCGCGTCGTCCAGAATAAGAGTCACACTGTTTGCCGGAACCCCGCCACCCACGTCTGACATGATGATGGCATTCTGACCGCCTGGAGCCACTAGCAAAACATCCGCATCATCAGGGAATGTATGACTAAAGTTTTGGAGAGTAACGGTCACCTTCGTCACATTGCCGGTCAACCCTGCGACATTGATCTGCGAAGGATACGGAGTACCTGGACCATTGTCGTTTGTCTGAATGGTCTCGAGGTTCTGGTAAGTTGTTGCGGATCCGCATGGCGCTGGCGTCGGAGCAGGCGTGGGACTCGCTGTCGGAGAAGGTGTTGGTGTTGGAGTTATGGTTGGCGTGGGTGTTGGCGTTGGGTCACCCGACGGATCGTACTCGCTGAAGAGACGACGTCCATTAACCTGCCTTGCGATCGTAGCCTTGCTGGCCCGTGAAGTTGACGGTCCGGTGCAATTCACACAGCCGTCTGCGTAACCGATCAGAACGCGACCTTGCTTGTCGACCGCAGATCCCATGAAGTCAAGCAGATTCCGGCATGGATTACTTCCACCCTGCATCCAGATACAGCCGCGTTGCACCGGATCAGTTGGGGTCGCGTCAATTGTGGTCCAACTCTCTCCCCGGTTGAACGTGTGGGCGATGTAGAGATGCCACTCGCCTGCGAATGCCGCGTCCTGGAACGGTCCTTCGGTCGGCGTGCCCAGGAACGCAAAAGCGGCCCGGTCGTCGTCGCCGGCCACTACTCGCGGAAAAACTGTGTTCTTGATTCCGTATGCCACTCCCACGTCAACCGGAGTACTCCACGAGAGGCCTTTGTCGCGCGACACCGCGACGACTGGTCTGCCGTCGCCATTCTGATAACCCAGATAAACGGTGCCCTGTGCGCCGATGCCCACGCCCGGATCGCTCGCCGATGGAAGACTATTGGGAACAGTACTTACTCTCCAGGTGATACCGTTATCTTCCGAAACGACAACTCCTTGCCTGCCGCCACAGGCTTTGTTGGGAACGTAAACCGTGCCGTCCGGAGCAACCATCGGATGCCCGTGCAGGCCGCCGCACTGCGACGTATAGATCGGCACACCTGGCCCATAAGTGACCCCTCCATCATCACTTCGAGAACAGTACGCCGTTACGCCAGACTGCGCGCAATAGTAAGTAGCATGCGAATATCCCGCAGCCTCGCCCGGAAGCGGCAACTCAGTTGGCAGTGGTTGGTGAAAGGCTCCCCCGCCAATCGACTGGTGATCAGCGCCACTTGGCAAACCACAGCCCTGGTCAACAACCCACGAGTCACCGTCATTGTCTGTATAAGCGGAAAGACTACAGCCGTCTGTAAGTACGAGCGTGCCATCCGCTGCTGCGGGTGTCACTAGTTGCGAGACGATCGTGCGGCCGGTTTTTCGGTCGGTAAATAAGATCGGATCCATCGTGATGAGGTTGGTCCATGCGAAGCTTTTGTCTTCCCAGGTAGCCCGTGCCGGAATTGTTGAGTCATCGAACGAGACCCGCAGAGTTTGTCTGAGGGCGATGAACATCGCTCGACCGGTGTTCCAGTTGACGCCCAGCGACGGCTCGCCGGCAGCGGCGCCCAACGTGCCAGTGGCGGCGAAATTGTAGTAATTGATGTTTGTATCGGTGCCCTGGGCGGCGGGGTTAACTATGTGATGTTTGAGTTCAGCGCTCGCGGAATAACTGTTGCCGTTGGCGCCTGCGAGCGGGGCAAACGGGGCTGCTGCGACGGTATACGTTCCGCCCTGCGGATTAATGAGAACGACGAGCTCCTGCTGTCCCGGGCTGTTTCCCGAGCCGTCCACAAGATTACCCGAGGGGCCGTAGACCTGCATGTCCCAGTCACCGGCCAATTCAGGTTGGAGCTTGATCTCGACGAGATACGGACCAAAGGCGGCTGACGGTGGCTGGATCGTAAGCCGAAAGTTGTCGCAACCAGCATTGTTTGCGCTGCCGCAGTTTGCCGATCCCGTAGCCGTCCTGATTGGCCCAGTCCAGGTTGTCAAAGGACTGCTTTCAGAAATCGTTGCCCCGGTAGGCGTTGCGCTGAAGGAGCTGGGTGCTAGTAGGGCCGCCAAAGCCACAAGGCCGGTGGTAACCATCAGGATCACCCGCCAACCTAACATCTGAGAGACAAAGGTTGATTCTTGCAGCTTTCGATACATTGCGCGGCTCCTTTCAACGACCAGTCATAGAAGCGGGATACAAAACGACCCTTACAGCCTAGGCAGACTGGTTGAGAATTTCTTGAGGAATTCTTGAGGTTGGGGTTAGGGCAGAAATCTAGCGCAGATAAACGCAGATAAACGCAGGTCAAGCAAGAGATGAGGCTGAAACGTTCTGATCCTCGTTTATCTGCGTTTATTTGCGGCTAGTTTTTCCGAGATTCTTCGAGTTCCTGCTTAATCTGGTAGCGCATTTCATCCATCAACACACGCAGTTGATGGTCGAGTTCCTGGGAGCGTCTTACAATCGTGTGCAAAACCAGCCCTATCGTAATGCCAAGTAGTCCCGAGATGACCAGGCCTACTGCCAGTACAGTCGAGGGCACTCGTGGAACGAGTCCGTTTTGAAAAAATTCAAAGATGACGAGGGCTCCGGTCAGAACACCGAGTAACACGAGAAGCAATCCCACCGATCCGAAAAACGTCAGTGGTTTGTAATCACGAAAAAGCGCCAGCAAGGTGTTCAAGATACGAAACCCGTCGTGTCCGATACGAATCTTGGAAAAGCTGCCTGCAGGTCTCGAGGTCAAGTTCACTGGAACTTCGACCACGCGATACCCACGTTGCAGCGCCTTGATAGTCAGTTCGGTCTCTGTTTCGAAGCCTCCACCGAACAAGGGCACGCTCTTAACGAACCTGCGACTGAAGGCTCGATAGCCGGAGAGCAGATCGGTGATCCTGACTTTGAAACTGCTGCTGAGTATTTTCAGAAAGAGCCGGTTGCCGAAGCGGTTCAAAGGACGGAATTCGCTCTTTGAGTTGGCATGCAAGCGCGAACCGATGACCATATCTGCTTCACCGGCTAGTACGGGAGCGAGAATCTTGTGCACATCCTGTGGTGGGTAGGTACCATCGCCATCAACCATGACATACACGTCGGCGCTCACTTGTTGAAACATTGACTGTACGACATAGCCCTTACCCTGACGTCTTTCGCGAGTGACCTTGGCGCCGGCAGCCAAAGCCTCGGCCACAGTTGCGTCGGTCGAGTTGTTATCGAAGACATAGATATCGGCCTGCGGTAACTCTTCGCGGAACTGGTGCACGACCTGGCTGATGGTGAGTTCTTCGTTATAGCAAGGGATAAGAACGGCGATTCGCTGATTATTGCCGGCTAGTTGAGTAGCAATCTCCTCAATGTGTCTCGAGCCAAAGGCCTCAGTCATTTGGGGTACCGCACACCTATGGAATTTACAAAGCTTCAAACCTTATAAACGACAAGCAACGTCTGTGTAAAACTCTGAATTTCTTGTCTTCTTGAGTATTTTTTGCGAACAAACTAATCGATCCACGCGCATCGCCCAAACTATTTCGTGTTATTTCGTGGATCGTGTCTTAGGTTTGTTGATGGCCTGCCGGCGTCAAATTAGGACACAACCCCCAAAGCGCATTGCCTTGACACTATTGGAGGCTCAAAATACACTCGCAAAGTTGACAGTAGTGGCACACCAAGCCTCCGCTGATATTTGTTGGGTTTCTTGCCCTCGGGTACCGGTCGCAAATGCTGCCGGATCTTTGGTTCTTCCTAAAAACCGACCGGGATTCAGCTTATTTCATAAGATGTAGGGCCGAAAGGGGCACCCGACGCCGAGGCCTGCCAAGGCTCAATAAGAAAGATGCACGCACCGACGCCTGAGATTGCAAGCCCACTGGAAGCCGCAATCCCCGAAAACCCGCCAGTTACAAAGCACCCTGAAGTTCCCGATGAGCCGCTGGTCCGTATTCGGCCAACTAAATCATCAATAGCTATTGATCTCCGTGATTTGTGGGCTTATCGCGAGTTGCTCTATTTCCTGACCTGGCGTGACCTGAAAGTACGTTACAAACAGACAGTGCTGGGAGTGGCTTGGGCAATTATCCAGCCCTTCTTCACGATGCTCATCTTCACGCTCTTTTTCGGCAAACTTGCCGGCGTTCCTTCTGACGGAATCGCCTATCCCGTGTTTGTCTATGCTGGGCTATTGTTGTGGACCTTCTTTTCCAACGCCGTTTCGCATAGTGGCAACAGTCTTGTAGGTAACGCGAATCTGCTGACAAAGGTCTACTTTCCGCGCGTGATCATCCCCGGCGCCGCTGTTGCCGCAGGTCTTGTGGATTTCTTTATCGCGTTCGGGGTTTTGATCGCCCTGATGGTCTACTACCACGTGTCGGTAACCTGGAGCATCCTGCTGCTGCCGGCGCTTGTCGGCTTAACCACTCTGTTAGCCCTGGCGGTGGGCATGTGGACATCCGCCCTGAACGTTAAGTATCGCGACATAAGGTACGCGCTGCCCTTTATGATCCAGCTCTGGATGTTTGTATCGCCGGTCATTTTTCCGTCGAGCTTTGTTCCTCAGAAGTGGCGCTGGGCACTCGCGTTAAACCCTCTAACCGGTATCATTGAAGGGTTCCGGACCTCGTTGTTTGGCCGGAACCCATTTGATTGGGTGGCACTTGCCACTTCAACCGCAATCACACTCGCGTTACTGGTGTATGCTGCTTACACGTTCCGGCGAATGGAACGGACCTTTGCCGACATTGTCTAGCAAGCATGAAACCCATTATTAGGATTCACAACCTAAGCAAGAGGTACAGCATTGGCGCTCTCGAAGCGCCTTATGCAACCCTGCGTGAAACGCTCACTGGATTAGTGCGTGCGCCGCTGAAGCGTTTCCGCCGCAATGGAGCAGGTCGCGACGATACTATTTGGGCCCTTAAGGATCTTGACTTTGCCATTGAGCCAGGCGAGGTAGTGGGCATCATCGGACGCAATGGAGCGGGTAAATCGACACTTCTGAAGATTCTCTCGCGCATTACCGAACCTACTACCGGCGAAGTTGACCTGTACGGTCGCGTCGCCAGCCTGCTCGAAGTTGGCACCGGTTTTCATCCTGAACTAACCGGCCGTGAGAACATTTACCTGAACGGATCGATACTCGGAATGAAACGGACCGAGATTGAAAGCAAGTTTGACGAGATCGTCGCATTCTCAGAAGTCGAGAAGTTTCTCGATACCCCGGTCAAACGTTACTCGAGCGGGATGTACGTGCGGCTGGCCTTCGCCGTTGCGGCCCATCTTGAGCCGGAGATTCTGGTCGTCGACGAAGTGTTGGCAGTGGGTGATGCCCAGTTTCAGAAGAAGTGCCTGGGCAAGATGGGCGACGTCGCACGAAAAGGACGTACCGTACTGTTCGTCAGCCACAATATGGTGGCGGTGAAATCACTTTGCAACCGGGCCATACTTCTGAGCGGTGGTCGGGTTGCCAAGGATGGCGGCGTTGACGACGTGGTTAACGGATATTTGAGGGACGCTGACGGAATAGCACGTACAGGCATCATTCCGGATGATGCTCCACGTCTTTACGGCACCGATGAGGCAAAACTGCGGTCGGTTCGTCTAACCGATCTGTCGGACAGCGAGGTCGCTCAACTCTATCTTGGACAGCCATGCCGCGTACATCTAACATTTGAAGTCTTCAAAGACATCCCCGATGCTGTGATCGAAGTAGGCATTGTCGCGATGGATGGAGTACAGGTTACTAATTCAAGCAATATTGATGGCGGCCAGCCGGCAATGTTTCTGGGCCGCGGGATACATAAGATCACATTGGAGCTGGATACTATTCTACTACCTCGCCAATACTCATTCCACGTCTCATTGAATCACTCTAATGGCCTGACTATCGAGTTGATCGAGCGGGCACTTGATTTCGACGTACTGCGAGTAGCCGAGAGCGGTGGCGACAGTTATCGCTGGACCAACGTGCGTGGCTACGTGCGACCAACATCGCGATGGTTTGAACCGCAAGGGTCTGTGCCCATCACCGGTGATTCAGAGAATTCGAACGCGGGACGCGACCTTGTCGCCGGGGGGAAAAGATAGTGTTAACTGAGAAGGCCGCATCCGAACAGGCACGAGGTAGTGCGAAGGTGAGCACCGGAAACGTGGCGGTGGTGGGCTGCGGCTACTGGGGCAAGAATCTGATTCGGAACTTTTCGCAATTGGGCGTGTTGCGCGTTATCTGCGACAGCAACGAAAAGTCGTTGCTAACCCAGTCTGCCCTGTACCCACACGTGCACGCAACCGATAGCATCGATGAGGTTCTGGCAGACCCTGAAATTCAAGCGGTCGTGCTGGCCACGCCCGCAGCCATGCATTTCAGCCAGGTCAAGCAAGCTCTCAATGCCGGCAAGGACGTCTTCGTAGAAAAGCCGCTGGCGCTGCACCACTTTGAAGGAAAGGAACTGGTGGAGCTGGCTGAGGCACGCAACCGAGTGCTGATGGTCGGACACATTCTTGAGTACCATCCGGCTGTCGCGCTGCTTAAAGACATTATTGAGCGTGGGGAGTTGGGCCAGGTACTGTACTTGTATTCTAATCGTCTCAACCTGGGCAAGGTTCGGCAGGAAGAAAATATCCTCTGGAGCTTTGCGCCGCATGATATCTCAGTCATCTGCAGTTTGATCGGCGCCGAGCCCAGCGAAGTAAGTGCATCCGGGGCCAGCTATCTGCAGTCAGGCATCGCAGATGTAACTATTACCAATCTTGTTTTTGCGTCGAAGGTTAGGGCGCACATCTTTGTGAGTTGGCTGCACCCCTATAAAGAGCAGAAGCTTGTCGTGGTCGGCGACAAAAAGATGGCCGTCTTTGACGACACGGCTCGCGAAGGAAAACTGAAGATCTACGATAAAGGAATCGAGTGGCGCTCGGGATTACCGGTTCCTCGTCAAACTGCTGAGACCACCTTGTTCTTTGAAGAACTGGAGCCGCTCAGTCTTGAATGTAAACATTTTCTCACTCGCCTGGGCGATCGGCAGGAGCCTCTGACTGGTGGCCGAAGTGCGCTCAGAGTGCTCAAGGTACTGGAAGGGTGTCAAATCTCTCTGGAGAAAGGCGGCGGCGCGGTACGGCTCGACGAACTCGCAAACGGAGAGGGTAAATGAACGACTTTTTTGTACATGAATCAAGCTACGTCGACGACGGCGCCGAGATTGGCACGGGTACCAAGATCTGGCACTTTTGCCATGTGATGTCACGGACGCAAATCGGCGAGCGCTGTAATATCGGGCAGAACGTGCTTGTTTCCCCGGATGTAAAGATTGGCAGCAACGTCAAGATCCAGAACAATGTTTCGTTGTATACGGGCGTGATCATAGAAGACGATGTGTTCCTCGGACCTTCGATGGTCTTTACCAACGTGATGAATCCGCGCAGTCATGTAAATCGGAAAGACGAATACCAGCAGACCCTCGTTAAGAAAGGTGCGTCCATCGGCGCGAACGCCACCATCGTCTGCGGCACGACCATCGGGAAATACGCGTTCATCGGCGCTGGTTCGGTGGTCACCAGGGACGTGCCTGACTATGCGTTGCTGTACGGGAACCCGGCGCGCGTCCGGGGTTGGATATGCCAGTGCGGGATCAAGTTGAGCTTTAATGGTAAGGACCGAGCAAGCTGCGAGAGTTGTGGGAGTCAGTATTTGAAACAGGGCGAAAAAGTCATGAGCGCATAACGAACAACATTTCGTGTTGGTTCGTGTCTTCGGTTTGTGTAGTTTCGTGGATCGATTTGTTTAGTCGCAAAAATGCTCAAGAAAACAAGAAACTCAGGATTTATTGAGAACAATTACCTGATTTGAAATCGGCGAGGCTTTAACGCTTTATTGAACATTTGAGATAGAACCTCGTGTTTGCGGCCTTAAAGGCCCGCATCACCAAGATGGAGCTAAAGTGAGCACAACAAATAGCACAGAAAAACCAATACCATTGATGGACATGGTCGCTCAGTATCATTCCATCAAACAAGAAATTGATGAGGCGATTAGTCAGGTACTGGAAAAGGGTCAGTTCATTCTGGGACCAAATGTTGCGGCCTTTGAAAAGGAAGTCGCCGCTTACCTCGGCGTTGCCCACGGCATCGGTGTGGCGTCGGGAACTGATGCTTTGATTCTGGCTTTACGCGCCCTGAATATCGGCCCGGGCGACGAAGTGATCATCCCCGCGTACACTTTCTTTGCGACGGCAGGAGCAGTCCTGCAGGTTGGCGCTACTCCGGTAATTGTAGATGTCGAACCTGACACTTATACGATCGACGTCGATCAGATTGCTGCGCGGATCAATGACAAGACCAAAGCAATCATTCCAGTCCATCTTTATGGTCATCCCGCAAATATGACCGCGGTGATGGAGATTGCCCGCACTCATAACCTGAAGGTCATCGAGGACAATGCGCAGGCGTTCGGAGCCGAGCATGCGGGTCGTAAAACAGGCAGCATTGGCGACGTGGCGTGCCTCAGCTTTTTCCCCAGCAAGAACCTGGGCGGATGCGGCGACGGCGGTATGGTGGTAACAAATGATGCAGCCATCGCCGAATCTATTCGCATGCTTCGGACGCACGGCTGGCGCAAGAAATATTTTCCCGAAGTCGTTGGCTACAACAGCCGGCTTGATGAAATGCAAGCTGCAATCCTTCGCGTCAAACTGCGACACGTTGATGGTTGGAATGATCGCCGGCGAGTCATTGCTGAACAATACCGCGACCGGTTAGCTGAAGATGTCGCAAAAGTCCCGACCGAAGCGGCCGATGCTCACCACGTTTACCATCTGTTCATGATCGAGGTTGACGATCGTGACACCGTGCAACAGTTACTTAAAGAGCAGGGGATCCCAACGGCCCTTTACTATCCACGGCCACTCCATTTGACTGAGCCTCTGAAACGCTTTGGTTATCTCCAGGGCCAGTTTCCAGTTTCTGAGCGCGCCAGCGAACGGACACTCTCGATACCTTTTTACCCGGAGATTAGCCAGGAGCAGCTGGAGCGCGTCGTCACTGCAGTCAAACACGCGGTTGGCGAACGACAACTTCTGGCTGGATGAGGACTAGAGATGAACCTTTCTAATAGCAGAGTATTGGTAATCGGCGGCGCCGGTTTTGTCGGCTCGCACCTGGTTGATCAATTACTTGACGAACCCGTTCGCGAGATCATCGTGCTTGACAATTTTGTCCGGGGGACACGAGCCAACCTGCGGAAAGCAGTAAAAGACGACCGTGTGACTGTCGTCGATGGCAGCATCACAGATCTCGCATTGTTGCGGGAACTGATGCAGGGCACTGACTGCGTGTTTCATCTGGCCGCGCTGTGGTTGTTTGAGTGCGTGCACCAGCCGCGCTCAGCGCTCGAGGTCAACGTCGTCGGCACTTTCAACGTAATGGAAGCCGCTCAACAGTCAGGTGTAAAGAAGGTGGTCTACTCCTCGTCCGCCTCGGTCTATGGGGACGCAGTATTTACCCCTATGACCGAAGACCATCCGTTTAACAATCGCACCATGTATGGCGCGACCAAAATCGCGGGTGAACAATTCTTTCGCGCCTTTTACGAGCAACATAAACTCGATTATGTTGGTCTGCGCTACATGAACATCTATGGTCCACGAATGGATTACAAAGGCACGTATGTCAGCGTGATCATGAAAGTGCTCGACCGCATCGATCAGGGTTTGCCGCCAATCATTTTTGGCGACGGCTCGCAGGCTTACGACTTTGTTCATGTGGATGACGTGGCCCGCGCGAACATCCTGGCGATGAAGAGCGATGCGAAAGACGAGTTCTTCAACGTTGGCATGGGCTTGAAGACGACTATCGACGAGCTGGTCACGCGTTTGATTGCAGTCACCGGATCCGATGTGAAACCCGAGTATCGACCACAAGAACAGATGTTTGTCACGCATCGCGTCGGCAGCACGGAAAAGGCGGAAACGATGTTAGGGTTCAAGGCTAGCATTACGTTGGACGAGGGTTTGCGCTCGGTCGTCGATTGGCGTCAGCAGGATCAGCGTGCCCGCCCCGAGCCATCGGCCGTGGTGTAAGCCTGTAGGGTTTTTGTTCTGTGAAACCGGTTATGACCAAAAGATCTATCCACGAAAGCACAAAATTACTTCGTGTGATGCGCGTGGATGATATTTACGTTGGTTGTCGGCGCCTAAACACCCTATGAATATTCCCATAACCAAAACCTTCTTTGGTCCAGAAGAGTTGCGCGCGGTACAGCTCCCGCTCGAGACTGGCTGGGTGGTCCAGGGCCCTTTTGTGAAGCTCTTCGAAGATCGGTTCTCGGCTTTCACCGGAGCAAAGTTCTCGTCGGCCACCAGCTCATGTACCACGGCCTTGCACATTGCAGTGGCGGCCCTGGGACTAAAGCCCGGGGATGAAGTGATCGTGCCGGCTTTCACCTGGGTTTCAACTGCAAACGTGGTTGAATACATGGGCGCCAAACCGATCTTTTGTGACATCGATCTGCAGACGTTCAATATTGATGTCAAGTTAGTCGAGGCGCTTATTACACCGCGCACTGTGGGTATGATTCCCGTGCATCTGTTCGGACTCTGCGCCGACATGAATGCCCTGATGAGAATCGCGCAGGCTCACAAGTTATGGGTTGTCGAAGACGCCGCCTGCGCCTTTGGCGGCTGGATTGAAGGCAAACACGCGGGCACCTTCGGCGACGCCGGTTGTTTCAGTTTTCACCCGCGGAAATCGCTTACAACCGGCGAGGGAGGCATGATCACTACGGAAAGCGAAGAGATTGACCGCCTCTCGCGATCGCTCCGAGACCACGGAGCTTCCCGTTCCGACCTCACCCGTCACACCGAGAAAGCCTCGTTCCTGCTGGCTGAGTACAACCATCTCGGCTTTAATTTTCGGATGACTGACATCCAGGGCGCGCTCGGTTGCGCTCAAATGGACCGGGCTGAGTGGTTACTCGAGACACGCGCGAGTCGAGCGGCCAACTACGACGAAATGCTCGCTGACATTGACTGGCTTGCCACACCATTTATTCCCGAAGGCTACAAGCATGGTTACCAGGCTTATGTGTGTCTATTCCGACCGGAGAATCCAGACTTGAAAAACGTTGCGCAGTTACACAGGCAGCGCAATGAGTTGATGATGGCTCTCGAGGAAAGAGGCATAGCTACACGGCAAGGCACACATGCGCCGGTCATTCAGGGCTACTACTCAGAAAAATATGATTTGCACCCCGAACAGTTTCCTAACGCCTACGTCGCGGATCGTTTGAGCCTTGCCTTGCCGCTTTATCCGCAGATGACAGACGAAGAACAAACCCTCGTTTGCGAAAATCTGCGTAGCGCCTTAGTCGGTGCTTAAATTTTTATTCTTCGCCCGCTTTCGTGTGATTGCGTGGATCGATTCTTTGATCTGTTGAGGACGAGCTTCTCATTTTTCATTTTGCTTTTTACTTTCGTGTAGTTTCGTGGATCAATTCTTTCGGTGCGCCATACGAGTCCACTAAATCACACGAAAAAAAGCAAAATGAAAAATAAGATGCTCCGCCTGCCCCATTCCCAACTGTTCTAATCTGATCACAGCCCCAACCAGCGAGAAATAATATTGCGCTGCATTTCGGAGGTGCCTGAGTAGATAGTGCTTCCTATTGCATCTCGCAAGGCGCGTTCTACTTCGGTTTCCGTCATGTAGCCATACCCTCCGTGTATCTGTACTGTAGCAAGCGCCGCGTTCACCAGAGACTCACTGACAAAGAGTTTGGTCATCGAAGCATCCATCGAGGAATCCTTCACCCGCCCGAGACGCCAGGCTGACTGATAGGTCAGCAGGCGTGCCGCCTCGAGTTGAACCTTCATATCCACGATACGATGCGATATGGCCTGAAACTTCCCAATGGCCTGGCCAAACTGGGTGCGCGTTCGGGCATAAGAGATCGACGTCTCGAGCAATCGCTCCATCGTGCCGACGTGGCTGGCAAACAAACAAATGCGCTCCCAGCTCATAGCATGAGTGAAGGTCGCGGATCCGCCCCCCACGCCACCAAGGATAGCCTCTGACGGAACAAACAAATCCTCGAACACCAGCTCGCCAGTAGGAGCCGTGCGCAATCCCATCTTCTCGAACTTCCGGCTGGCCTGAAAACCGGGGGTCGTGCTTTCTACCAGAAATGCTGTCACGCCCCCGTGATATCCCTTTTTCGCATCCGTCATCGCAAAGACAATGATGACGTTAGCGATTGGACCATTGGAGATAAACGTCTTTGTTCCGTTAATCCGATATCCCGCGCCATCGGGCTCGGCTTTCGTCCGCAGAGCGAAGGCATCTGAGCCGGAACCAGGCTCGGTCATGGCGTGGACGCCAATCAAAGTGCCATCACACAGTCCAGGCAAGTAGCGCCGCCGCTGCTCTTCATTGCCATGCAGCCATATAGGTACGACGCACGAGAGCAGGTGGGCACAAAGTGAAAAGACCAGGCCTCCATCGTGGCAGCCATAGCCAAGCGCCTCGAGGGCAATCGCCGAGGAAAGCGCATCCACTCCGCTGCCACCGTACTCCTCAGGCACGGGCAATCCCTGAATACCAATCTCGGCGCACTTGCGCCACAGATCCATGGAGAACGTCTGCTCGCGATCCCGCTTTGCTACGTCCTTGTTCAGAACTTCGCGTGAGAACCGCACGATGTTCTCGCGCAGCATCCGCTGTTCTTCGGTAAGGGAGAAGTCCATTACGCCATCTCCTTCAGCCTCTGATAATCGATCTTGTCGGTTGAAGTCTTGGGCAAAGTCTCGTGCCAGGAGAAACTATCCGGAATCATATATAACGGCAAATGCTCTGAACAAAAGCGTTTCAGTTCAATAAGCGAGGGGTGCTTTTCCTGTCCACAGCTCAGGAAGGCCTTAATCTTGACTCCCGCCTCTTCATCCGGTAACGCAATCACAGCCACTTCTTCAACCAGAGGATGGCGATAGAGTCCGGCTTCGATCTCACCGAGCTCGACTCGATAGCCGCGCCGCTTAACCATGCGGTCACGCCGCCCCATATACGTATAATTACCGTCACTGGCCTCGACGACGATATCGCCTGTCTTGTACCAGTGTAAACCTGCCGCATCGACGATGAATCCCTGTGCCGTCAGTTCTGGGAGAGCCCAGTAACCCAGCATCACACCGGGTCCACTAATGCACAACTCGCCCTCTTCTCCGGCTACCACTTCGCTTCCATTCTCACCCACCACCTTGCTGCTGAGATGTGAGCAGGTCACGCCAATCGGAAACGGAGAAGTTCGAGCCTCCGGGATAAGCGTGGGAATCTCGTAGAATGTGCACACATTGGTCTCAGTTGGGCCATACAGGTTGAAGTATCTCGGCTTCGGAACGAGGGCGTGCAACGCCCGCAGATGCTTCACGGGGAAAACCTCACCGGCAAACAGCAGCAGGCGGATGGTGGAGTAATCGTGACGGTCCAGATTTCCGAATTGCGCGAGCAAGGCAAGAATCGACGGAGCTGAGTACCAGATCGAAATGCGCTGCTCAGCAATCAGCGGGGCCAGACGCAGCGGGTCTTTGCCAACCTCCTCCGAGACGATAACCAGGGCCGCCCCATGCTTAAGTGACACGTGCAGATCAAGGATCGACAGGTCGAAGTGGAAAGGCGCGTGAGACGAAAAGCGATCCGTGCTTTCCGGTTGAAATACTTCCGAGCACCAATCTACGAAGCTTACGGCGTTTTCGTGCGAGAGCATCACACCTTTCGGTTTACCGGTTGAGCCTGAGGTGTAGAGGATATATGCGAGATCGCGCGAGTTAGACGAAGCCGTTTCTATTTCCGGGGCGCGAGCTTCTTGGTCAGCATCGTCCAGTGCCTGTCTGAGAGCTCGACCGCCACCAGTCCCATTTAACGTCAGTAGATAAGGTAGCGCGCCCAGTCGCTCATACTCAGCACGAAACTTCTCAGCAAATCGATTCTCAATGACAACTGCTTTGACGTCGCAATTGTGCATGATGTACGAGTTGCGTTCTGCAGGTGCCCCAGGGTCAACAGGCACATAGGCGGCGCCCACTTTCAGAATGCCATAAATGGCAGCCACTCCGTCGATCGACTTGCGCAGATAGATACCAACCCTATCGCCGGATCGGACTCCCAGAGCATGTAGCCGGTCCCGCAAACGATTGGAAAGGACGGCTAAGTCGGCATAGTTAATGCTGCCCTCGCCCGGCTCAACAACTGCTGTATTGTCGGGATAGCGCGCAACAGCATCGTCGAAAAGCTGATGAAGAACGCGTCGGGTTTCCATGACCGTCTTATGATCTCTTTGAGAGAATGAGGTTGCTGATGGATTCGATGGTATTGAGATAGTCGGGATCGGTTTCGTGTGCCTGGAGGGTCACTCCAAATCGCTCTTCGATAAACATCACCAGCTTCACCGTTCCAATCGAATCGAGCACGCCGCCGGTAATGAGGGGTGTTGTATCGGTTAGTTCATTCGGGTCTTCGCCAGGCAGAAACTCTTGAAGGATGTATTCTTTGACCGTGCCTTTGATGTCTTCAGTCACGTAATTGCCTCTCTTTTGTAAGTTCAAACTGAATCGATGTCAGTTTACCCTTTACGTTACTTTCTTGTCTCGATCCACGAATTCACACGAAATAGAACGAAGAATTTTCGTTTGACTTTGTTTTTCGGTTCGTGTGATTTCGTGGATCATCATTTAATTTGGGGTTATGGCGTTGGATCGAGCTTCGTCCGTAGCTCCACTTTTTCCAGGTGCAGCTCCGATCGGTGCCCCTGAATCAGATCTGCAAGGCGCTCAGCGACCAGTCGATACCCCGCAGCATTCGGGTGGGTATCCCATTCCGCGATGCGTAGCGAAGTTTTGTCCTGCCCCTGCCATATGTCGAAGAGATTGAAAACCAGGAAGCCCGAGGCTGCCGCGTCCTGTACCGAGCGTACCGGGAAGGCTGGCGGGTCGGCAACTTCGTCCAGCGCCACGAACACCGGCACCGCGCCGTGCGCGCGGCTAACTTCTGCAATGTGTTCGATCGTCCATTCAACAAGGCTATCAGCAGCAAAGCGAAGCCGGCGATCTGCTTCGACCCAGGGCATCCGGGTCTCGATCCCAACGCTTCCGAGTACGGCGCGCCCAGTGTCGAAAGGTATGGGAACACCGTCATTAGCAAGTGATTGCACACCGGTTTGGCGAACAATTGCTTGCAGACCCGGGTAGGGAATGGTCCGTCGCGCAGCGATAATGCCGAGTAAATGACCGACGACGGGATCGTTTGAATGAGGGTTCTCCGTGATGAAAACTGCGTCGGGCTTAAACATCAGCGCCCGATCCTCCAACATCGCCAGTTGTTGCACTAGCGAGTAGCCCGCCACCCCAAAGTTAAGGACTTCAAAATGCATGCCGGCGCCGGTATTCAGGCTGTTGAGGCGTTCCTCAAGATAATCCGGAAACGTCTCGCCGTTCGCAACGCCAGAACCCATTACGTGCGAAGGCCCAAGTATCGCTATTCGATAAGTGCCCGGCGGCTTGGCCAGCGAGTGATCGCGATCGCGCATACCCCATTGATTTACAGTCAGCATCTTGTCTTCAAAGACAATGTTGGCGCCGGGCTGTAGATCTCCTCCAATGAGATCGTCGCGTTTGCGAAATGCTTTGGTTTCGTTCAGGCCTACCCAATGAGCCGGCTTTTGCGACTGAACTCCAAAAAGTTGCGCACTCATTCTGCTGTTGCTGTCGAGCTTCTCATAATAGCCTTTGTGCTTTATAGCCGTGTCGCTCGCATTGAGGCTGGGCCGTTGCAGCGACGCCACTGTCGAACCCAGCTTCGGGATGTGCTGCATATACAAGCCGGTATTGCCTATAATCAGAATCCCAAGAAGTAACGCAGTCGAATGCAACGCCGGCTGGCGATAAAAGGGGATTTCAGATTGGACCTCAGGATCCCACACCGAGCGAGTTAGCACTGCGACGATGAGCATTGCAACCAGACCGCCAATCAACAAAAGGTCGGTGGGCGAAATGTGCCAGACCACGATCCACATTGTGAGCCAGGAGATGACGGATTCCGCACTCCAGAGCGACCAAAGGAAACAGATCGCGCAGAAGGTCGCGAGTGTGCGCAAGGCCAGCGACAGATTCCAGGCGGAGCCCTTGGGAGTGCGCTGGCGCGGGCGTTTTAGCTCGCGCAACGATCCGAATATCACCAGGGTCCCAAGAATCCCCCAGAACAGAACATCCTGTAACTCCAAAGGAAAGCCGCCACGCAACCAGAACCACTGGTAAGAATGCAGGATCCACGTAACGAAGAAGACTATGATCGTGGCGCCGATCATTGCAGCCTTGCTTCCCCTCCCGCGCAACCAGAAGAAACTGGGGTAGTAGACCAGCTTCATCATGAAATCTTTCCAGTAGATGTTTATCCGGCGCCAGAAATCAGTGAAGCTGGAAGCAAGCAGATAGCGGTGATGTGTTTCCGGCAAGCGAAAGCCGAACAGGTAGAGCATGCCGATGACCAGGTGAAATTGCCCGGAGATGCGCAGGTACAGGAGGAAGGTCGAAACCATGTAGCGCGCCAGGTCTCCGGCATCGTAAACCTCTGAGGGTGCGAGAGTCAGGTGCAGGTAGACAAAGCGATACAAGATGAGGTGCATTACGCCTCGCGCCATCCAGTCAACACCAATCTGGTAGGTCCGATAAGTATCTGCATCGTAGTAATTGCGCCGGAACGTTTTGTAATCCACTACCGGGAAAAGCGGGAAACAGACATTCGGCAACATGAAAAAATACGATAGGGTTTGCGTTACTGAAGCGGGAGTCTTGTCGTGGCGCAGTTCGTAGAAATACAGGATCAGGCGGAACATGAACATCGAACCAAGGATTGGCCAAATAGCCTCTGACCAAAACGAAGGTAGCCAGCTCGCGCGTTGGGCTGCGAGAAGAATTCCAGCCGCCAGAAGCACAGCGGTACGGATGCGAAAAGAAACCGGCAGATGGCAGATGCCGATGAGCGCTGTTCCTAGCGCGACGAGCCAAAGTCCGCTGGTGACTCCTAAAACGAGAGCAATCCCGAGGAAAGAAAGCAACAAGAAGAACGGCAAGCGAAACCTGAGTGGAAGCAGGGCGTGCAGAACAAAACCTACAAATGCCAATACAGCGAGCCGAAAGAAGACCGTGCTCTCGATCTGGAACTGCCGGAGCACGAAGGCCAGTAGAACAAGCTGCATCACAACAATCAGCAGCTTGCTGGTGCTGACTTTGCCCTTTAGAATTGTCTGGTCACCGCTCGCAGCGATACCCTTCTCAACTACTGCAACGTGCATGTTTTCCCTTTTGCGCCAGAGGACGCGCGCGAAATGAAGCCTTTTCTATACAAGTATACACGCAAAAGCGCCCCTTTCCGGATGATAAGACGGTGAATTCTGCCGGATGAGATAGCGCTATGGAGCATGGTGCTAACAGTTTTCAGGTTGAGGCTCTCCAGCAGTGGCGCGCACTGTCGAACAGGTTTTTCTGTATAGGCCCAATAAGATTACTCCGGTCGCTATTCGTGATTATATTCCTGGCAGTGCCCACTTTCGCAGCAACGATCGCCGTCCGTCAAAATGGGGACGTGCAAGGAGCGATTAACTCTGCCCAGTGTGGAGATACGATTACTCTCGAGGCAGGGGTGACGTTTCCTGTTTTGGGAAGTTTTCGTTTGCCTAACAAGCCTCCATGTACTCAACCGATTGTTATCACAACCTCGAACCCCGACGGCACTCCGTCAGTTTTACACACTGCTTACCCAAACAGTTATTCAGGGGGGACCTTCACTCGAATCACGCCGGCGTTAGCGGCGAATATGCCGAAACTTGTAGGCACGTCGCCACTTGGGACTCCCGTCCTTATGTTCCTGGAAGGTTCACACGATTGGACCATTCGCGGACTGGAGATCACTACCGACGGAAAGGTTCTAACGACGGCCCTGGTTACGGGCAACGACGCCGCTGCCCATCATTTAACCTTTGAACAGAACTTCGTACACCCAAAAGAAGAAGTCGGAGACCTGGTTACGAACATCGCGGTCCGATCGACGGAGAGCGCATTCATTATAAGCGGGCATCATTTAATCTGGAGACAGAATGCCATTCAGGGGTTTACGGGCAGTGCTCCGCCAGTTAACGGAAGTTACCGGCTGAACGCCAATTCAATCCTGGTTGGCTACCTGGCGGACTCGTTGATAGAGAATAATCTTCTGGAGGCGAACGGGCAGTTATTCTTTAGCGGTGGAGGAGGGGTTAATCCTGCCCATCAAGCCAGGGCTACGAATGTTACTTTCACATCTGCGACACTCTCCAACACCACTGATTTAGATGTAGGCGACATATTTGCTATTTATAGTCAGGCTATAGGTGACAACCACCGTTTGCCCCATACGGGATCTCCTAATGTGATCGTTGATTCGGTTGGGCATTATGTTACGGGTAGGGTGCTGAAAGTTAATCACACCACAGGGCTCGTTACTTACGCTAATCTGAATGCTTCAATAAATTATAGAAGTGTTGACCTGAATTTGTGGGGCGCGACCTCTGGCACCTATACGCTGACCTTCATGGGTCAGACGACTGCTCCCTTAGCGTGGAATGCTTCATATCATGACATCAGGACGGCACTGGAAAACTTGTCAAATCTGGTGCCGGGAGAAGTTCTAGTTAATCAGGGAATCTACGCTCCGATAAACATTCGCATTGGCTATAACTCATCCGGTCAGCCAACAGGTCAGTGGGCGTACCCGACTAAGCTTTCGTATAGCACGGAATTCGGTGCACCGATTACGGTTAATTATTCTAATTTGTCGGGCGGGATTCGTACTGCCTCCGCGACGATCAAATCGAGCGAGTCCTTTAATCCGGTTGAGGGTTCGGTAGCAAATCCATTGATGGATGCTCCGCTAAACGGGGCAGACGTGCGCTGGGAAGGCTTTCAAACTCATAATGTCATGGTCAGACGCAACATCATCGCTCATCATCCTGAATGGACTCGCGTAACTGGAAGCGTTAAAGGTTTTGCAGAGGTCAAAGGCGGCGATCACATCACCTTTGATGGAAACATATTTTCAGGGGAAGGGACCACAATCATCTGGACGGTGAGAAATCAAGGGGATGGGGGATCGAGTCCGTGGTCTGATGTTTCTTATTCAAAGGTTACAAACAATATCTTCGATGTGACCGGATATACGAACGCCTTTGCACTTGAAGACGGCGCGCAGCAGAACACGGTTAGCCACGATATTGATGTAAGCAACAATTTATTTGTAAATCCCGACATGGTAAAGGCCGACGGTCCGTGGATCAAACTCCAGTCTGGGTACAACGTGAGGATCAGCCACAATACAGTTTTTGCTGATCAGGATCTTATTTATGGCGTCTCATATGTTCCCTCACGAGGCGCAGTAATTAAAGACAATATCTTTCGTGTGGCTCGCTATCCGGCTCCTTGCACGGATGGTCCGGGCCCGTGCTGGCCAGGAAGTACGGCATCAAACAATCTAATTCTAAATAATCTGGGACTGAACCGGGCATGGATGGATGATTTCGCCAGAGCCTTTCCTGGTCCAGTGTGGATAGAAGACTCTTTAACAGCCGTGGGGTTTGAAAATCCTAATGTAAATCTAGATATCACAGGTGACTACAGGCTGAAAGCCGACAGTCCTTATCACGCTGGAAACGCGCGACAAGCCAGCGATGGTAAAGACCTCGGCGTAGACTTCAATCAGCTTTACTATGCCGTCTATGGAATAGGGACGCCGCCCCCGCCGGCAGGCACAACGCCAACGATTACACCTTTGCCCGCGCCTTCACCCGTAACTCGCCCACGTCGCTACCGTCCCCTACCGTGAGCTCCACTCCGACGTGGGTAAAATAGAATTCCCATCGCGTCGCTCCGAAGGTCCCACTTGACAGCCATGAGAGGCGAACCTAGACTCGGTCCGGCATGTCTAGAACAAGAGATATGCTACCAGCGTGCTTGAGGGGCTAAAGCCCGCCTCGGAAAAGTCAGGAAATTTTCGGATATTATTTGTTTCAAATACTGAGAAGACTTGAAACCGCCAGAAGCGCCAGCGAGCGTCCCCAAGGGAATCCATGGAGTTGACGACCCTCGACCAGCCCAACTGCAGGAAAACAAGAAATCATAGAAAATACTTCAGGACGGAGTCTCTTGCCGAGTGGCGCGATTACTTGGCTACCGATACCAGATTAAAGCGAGCCTGCAATCGCCCCGCATGTCTTTCAGGTTCACAATCCAGAGCTAAACAATGTGTGGCATAGCCGGCATCTGCAATTTAAACGGAGAAGCAGTGCCTGCAGGTCTGCTTAAGCGGATGACCGACGTGATTGCACACCGCGGTCCCGACGGCGAAGGACACTACACGGATGGACCAGTGGGTCTCGGTCATCGAAGACTCGCGATCATTGACCTCTCACCTGCCGGTCATCAACCCATGGCCAACGTCAATGGTGACGTGGTTATTACTTATAACGGCGAACTGTACAACTTCCAAAAATTGCGCGTGGAACTGGAAGCGCTGGGATACCAATTTCACTCGCGAACCGATACGGAGGTTGTGATTCATGCCTATGAAGAATGGGGCGACGCCTGTCTCGACCGTTTCAATGGCATGTTTGCTTTCGCGATCTTCGATCGCAAGAACCAACGGCTTTTCCTCGCGCGAGATCGTTTTGGCGTCAAACCTTTGTACTGGTACTGCAAGAATGGCGTGTTTATTTTCGGGTCCGAGATCAAAGCCATTCTCGAACATCCGCAGGTCACCGCCAATGTCTGTTACCCGGCCCTGAACGAGTATTTTACGTTTCAAAACATCTTCACTGATCTAACCCTTTTTGAAGGTATTCGTCTGCTGCCGGCCGGTTGTGTTCTTACGCTGAAAATCGGTCCCAACGCTGAGCCTAAAATTGAACGATACTGGGACTTCTCCTTCGCCTCTGAGCGGCTCGACACCCCAGCTGAGGAAAATGCAGAACAGCTCTATCACTTGTTTGCGCAAGCAGTAACGCGGCAATTGATCAGCGACGTTCCGGTTGGCTCGTACTTAAGCGGCGGCATGGATTCAGGTTCGATCACCTCGGTTGCGGCCCGGCATCTGCCGCGTCTCGCGACATTTACGGGTGGATTCGATCTCTCCTCTGCTTCAGGCCTGGAACTCGGTTTTGACGAGCGCGAAGCTGCTGAGATGATGGCGAATCTGTTCAAGACCGAGCATTACGAAGTAGTGATGCACGCCGGATACATGGAATGGGTGCTACCGAAATTGATCTGGCACCTCGAGGACTTGCGCGTTGGGCAATGCTATCCGAACTACTATGTAGCGCGGCTGGCCGGCAAGTTCGTTAAAGTAGTGCTCTCAGGAGCAGGTGGCGATGAACTTTTTGGCGGTTATCCCTGGCGCTATTATTGGGCGCTAAACAGCACAAGCGGCGACGACTATTTCCGTCGCTATTATCAATTCTGGCAGCGCCTTGTGCCTGATGAGGATAAGACTCGATTGTTCACTGCCGAAGTGAACCAGCGGGTAAATGGACACTCGACATTTGATGTTTTCCGCGACTCGTTTGCCGGATGGCAATCGCCGTTACGGCGCAATGACGACTTTATCAACGCCTCGCTCTATTTTGAGCTGAAAACTTTTCTGAATGGCTTGCTGGTGGTAGAGGACAAAATCAGCATGGCCCATTCACTCGAAACTCGCGTCCCGTTCCTGGATAATGACCTGGTTGACTTTGCCTGCCGGATTCCTGTGCGTCAGAAGCTTCTCGATCCCGAACAGATGCGCACCAATGGGAATACCCCCGGCAACAAACAGGTGGGCTACGAACTCAAGACCAATATGGGCAAGGCGGTCTTGCGGCAGGCGATGAGCAGGCTGATTCCCGACGAAATCAGCAACCGAACCAAGCAAGGCTTCAGCGCCCCTGATGCCAGCTGGTTCCGCGGCGAGAGTATCGATTATATCAATCGACTGCTGCGGGATCCGAAAGCAATGATCTACGAGTTTATGAACCCAAATTATGTCACCGAGGTGCTCGATCAACACTGTTCGGGACGAGTCAACCGCCGCTTGCTGATTTGGTCACTGCTAAGTTTTGAGTGGTGGTGCCAGGGCTACCTGAGGGGCCACGCCGGCTGAGTCTCGAAAACGAGTCGACTTCCAGATGCACGAGAATGAATCTGAAGATCTTCTGGTTTCGCTTCGCAGCACTTATGAGCGCCTGCGGAGCGAGATGAAGGAAAACTGGCAACGTGATTTGCCTCTTAGCGAATTGCTTTTTGATCGTTGGGAGCGAGCTAAGCACCTGGGTTTCGGAGAAGGTACCAGTATCTACCACAACTCTTATGTCTATGGCGATGTGCGAATCGGCCACCACACCTGGGTGGGACCTTACACACTCCTCGACGGTTCCGGAGGTCTGGCTATAGGAGACTTTTGCAGCATTAGCTCAGGCGTTCAGATTTACACTCACGATACAGTTAAATGGGCCTTGTCGGGTGGTAAGGCTGAATACGAGCGTGCTTCGGTGACCATTGGCAGCTGTTCCTATATCGGCAGTCAGACAGTTATTGCAAAAGGAGTCGACATAGGTGAACACTGTGTGATTGGGGCATGCTCTTTCGTGAACCGGTCAGTGCCTGCGTTCTCGATCGCGGTGGGTGCACCTGCTCGAGTAATTGGGAGAGTCGAGATCAATGGTGAGCAAGTGCGATTGATATACGAGCCGGAGTGAGTCAACAGTAATCTTGCGGATACTAATCGGAACAGTCGAAATAGCCGGGCAGATACCCATTCTCGCAGATGCCTTCAGGCGTATGGGCCATCAGGTCACCACCGTCATCAAAGAAAGGCATGCCTTCTTTTCTGACACTCACTACGATGTTGATATTACTGAGCAAGCCCTGCCTTGGCCGGACGGTCGTTTTGGGAAAGACTCGCCGGCGCTCAAAAAAGTTGCTCGACGAAATCTTAATCGAGCGGCAATCCTTGCGCGGGTGTCACCTCTGATCGCCAGGCATGACCTGTTTGTCTTTCTTTGGGCGGGAACAAGTTTGACTGAGCGAAATCGCGAATTCCCCATCTTAAAAAGGTTAGGCAAAAACATTGTTTCGTTCTTCTGCGGCAGCGATGTAAGGCATTCGTCCGGTTACAGCCAGTTATTTGCCCCTTTGATCTCAAACAGGTCGGTAGAAGATTGGCACGGGATCAGAGATGACTTTGCGACTGAACCCCTCGCCCGGCCTTTGCGAGACATGCGGATGGCAGAACTCTATGCGGACCTCATTCTTTCCGTGCCCAACAACTCCATGTTAGGAGTTCGTCCTTACCAACATTTTTTCGTTCCCGTCAATTTGCGTGATTATCAAAGTTCGATCCCAGAACGAGATGTTCCGGTCGTAGTTCATGCGCCGTCAGATAAGGGCGTCAAAGGCACTCCCAAAATCGTCGCGGCATTGGAGCAACTCCGGAGCGAGGGCGTGCCTTTTGAACTTCGCTTGCTGCACGGAGTGCCACATCAGCGCGTCTTGAGCGAATTGTCTGATGCAGACATTGCGATAGACCAATTGAATTTACCCCTTCATGGAATGTTCGGCCTGGAAGGGATGGCTTCGGGTTGCGCACTGGCCACCTGCAACCGCGAAGATTACGAACCCTTCCCACAAAATCGTCCGATCTGGCACATCGATGCAGTCAACCTTCATTCCGGGCTCAAACGTTTGCTTACAGACAAGCAGCTGCGGGTAGGTCTGGCTCGTGAAGGCCGGAAATACGTAGAACAACACCATGACCACGTTCAGGTTGCACGACGAGTACTTGATGCGCTAAAAGCTGTCAACTTGCAATATGATCACTACCCAACTTTTTTCGGGCGAAGCTATAAGCTGGAACAGGGCGAGGTTGTCCCGGAATACTTGAAACGCATGACTGCATCGATTGTGCAGCGCTGGGGCCTGCCCAAAGACGTCGATCCGAACGAAATGATCCGGCGCGGCTTAATGTCAGCCGAAGCACTCACATCTTCGCGGCCCGTCCCTCGCTGGTCCGAGGAACCTATCGAGCCGACCATCGTAGCTGTCTGAATTCAACTGCCAGTGGTCTGAATTATTAATTGGTGCTATCTAGTCCCTCCTCCAAAATCGTCAATCGTTGCCGGGCTGTAGACATCCAGCCCAATCGTACCATCCCTGAATAGGTCGAATCGGTGCACGTTTCGATAGCAGTCCATGCTCCCGTGCCGGCTTTGTAGTAAACCGTAATTGCATCGCCGATAATCGCGGCCCCAGACTGTCCCCAGGGTAGAAGGCTACGTTGAGGGAGGGTGAAACCTTTGCTCATGGATCGCCGGGTCGAACGCGTATGACCAAAAGAGCTAGACAACAGGCGCACGGGTTACTGTATAATCCGTTCAAGCTTCGCAAGAGTACCGTTAAGTAGTGCCAGCGTGCGGCGGTTGCTGGGGCAAGCACGATCGTTAAGTAATATTCTTCATCGTTTCGATCGCTTGGGCCAATGCTCAAGAAAAGTTGGCCGCGCGTGCTAGGTACGATTCATCTACGCAGCACTCCAACCGATTTTCTGGCCCTGGCGGAAGAATTTTTGTTATAACGGCCTCCACTGGTTTTCCTATCCCGGAGTCCTGGTACCGCTAAGAGCAGGACCACTTTTTACGCAAAGGTAGATATATCTCGCATGTGTGGAATTGTTGGTCTCATCGGTGATTTCAGGCGTCAAGAATGCCTGGACATCGTGAAAAGAATGAGTGATGCCATAGTCCATCGCGGACCCGACGACCACGGCGCCTGGTGCGAAGATGGTTTCGGTTTCGCGGTACGCCGGCTGAGCATCATCGATTTCCAGGGTGGCCACCAGCCAATGTGGGACAAGGAATCGGATCTGGGCGTGATCTTCAACGGTGAGATCTACAACTACCGGGACGTCCGGGAAGATCTACTGGCTTGCGGCCAGGCCTTTCATACGCACAGCGACACCGAAGTTGTTTTGCAGAGCCTGGCCAGAAAAGGATTGGACGCAGTTCACGGATGGAATGGAATGTTCGCGGTGGCCGCTTGGGATGGCCAGGCTAAACGACTCTTTTTGTTGCGTGATCGAATTGGCATTAAACCGCTTTACTACTTTTGGGATGGAGTGACGTTTCTCTTTGCCTCCGAAATCAAAGCCATTCTGGCCTCTGGAATAGTAAAACCGCGAGTGAACCAGCAAACCGTCTGGGATTATTTGACCTTTCGTCATGTTTCCAGTCCGGAAACAATTTGGGAAGGGATCAAGAAGTTACCGCCTGGTCACACTCTCGAAGTGACTGCGGGTAGTGGACCCAAAGTCGCTTGCTACTGGAAAACAGATGTTGTGGAAAGCAAGTCACTCCAGCGTAAAACAGAGAGTGAATTGGATCGTGAGTTCGAGGATCTGTTTCTCGACGCTATTCAACTTCGTTTTACCGCTTCCGACGTCCCGATCGGTCTCTTGCTGAGCGGAGGACTTGACTCCAGCGCGATCGCCGCAGCCGCGGCGGAACTCGGATATCGAAATCTTCATACATTCTCGGTGGGGTTTGAAGATGGCGGCTATTATTCTGAACTTCCTTACGCCCGCCAGGTGGCCCAACACGTGGGGTCTAATCACCACGAAATAGTAATAGGGCAGAAAGAGTTTCTGGAACTGCTGCCCGAGGTGGTCTATTACCTGGACGAACCGCTGGCTGATTTATCCGCCGTTCCCCTCCTGGCAGTCAGCCGGCTGGCCAGGAAACACGTTAAAGCCGTCCTTTCCGGCGACGGCTGTGACGAGATCTTTGCCGGATATGAAGATATGGCACTGGACGAGCGCAAGTGGGAGTTGGTCCGTTCCCTGCAAAGCCTGCCACGTCCTCTTTTGACGATGGCTGCATCTTTCGCGGCAGTCCTACCTAACACTCTTCGTCGCAAAATTCGTCGAGTAGCAAATGTACCCCTGTCGAATTGGTATCAGCGCGACTACCCGAATATGACTCGGCTCTTGAATCAGTTGCAAAAAACAGAATTATGGCCCGGCGTCCAGGGTCAGGACTCGGAACGGCTGTTGGCAGCGCTTTATAGTGAGGCGCATTCCTCCGAGCCATTACAACAACTATTGTCTGTTTTCCAAAAGACCTGGTTGGTTGAAGACCTTTTGATGAAACTCGATAAGATGAGCATGGCTACCTCAGTCGAAGTGAGATCGCCATTCCTGGACTACCGGCTGGTCGAATGGGCGAATCAAACGCCGAAGTCCGTCAAGGTGAAGCGCGTTGGTATCCTGAATTACGAGACCAAAAGCATTCTGCGTCGCTTTTGTGCGCGACGTCTGCCAAAGGAGATTGTCCAACGCCGAAAACGCGGTTTTCCGGTACCGGCTCAACAATGGCTGGCGAACGGCTTGAGAGATTGGGCACACGATCTTTTACTGGGCGAAGATAATAAGCTGGGGGTCACGTTCTCGTCCGAAGCTCTTTCGCGTCTGCTGACGCGCGGATCTCGGGGCTTGTCGCGGGACAGCGATTACGTTTGGCTGCTCCTGGTGCTGGAATCCTGGTTACGCGTTTGGAAGGCAGAGCTGAGTACAAAACCAGTGGAACAGGTGGAGACCATTCCGCTGAAATCAAACGCGTTGCGGGCCGGCATGGCCGCGCTAACGATTATCGCTTTCCAACTCTCGATAGCGTCGGTTTAGACTATAACCAGCTTCGTCCTATCACTGGCCGCACTCAGCGTTCGTATGAGTTACGGTTGATCCGAACCGCAGTTGGTATTCTGCTGAGGTAATGAATGCGCAGACCATTCCGCGGTAATTATTCGGATCGCGACTGTTCAATACATTCAACCAAAAGTCAAAGCCGGCCTGCTCAGGATCGCGACGCAGGTAACCAAAATACTGCATCTCCACGAATGCCTCGTTGTATTGAGCCTGGGCGAACGCGGAAGAATCTGCGACCATACGCACGATGCGCGCCCGGCTGCCATTCGCATTCCAGTCAGCAATCAGGCTGGCACGCTGCGACGAAAGATCAACGCCTGAGTTCTGCTTCACGGTTTCCAACAATGCATCTATGAACTGTGGACCGCTCCAATTGGCCGGGTAGCGCTGGAGGAATTCAGCTCGTTCTACCCACGCGGAGGCAAATGCCTGCTTGCTGGATTCAAGGTTTGATCCCACCTCGATCTGGGACCGGTCGGGCATGAATTCGGCAAACGCAGGTCTGCGACCGAGTGAGGATTTGTAGAAACGATAAACGAAGTTACCAGTCTCCTGAAACTCGAGTTCAATGAAAAACGCGGCACTGACACCGATGCGAGCGGAGCGGATGCAGTTTGCGTCTCCGCCGCAACTGGTTACGACGCCTGTCCAGTAATTCCACCCTCCGGTGTCGGGTTCGCGATTCAGGAAGTCCAGGTATTGAGCACGCACGAAAGTCCGCGGATCATCCAATGGATTAGCGGTTGTTGCTGACTGTCCCACAGCTTTACCAGCTCGATCCCAGGTAGCGCGGCCTCCAAACATAGTAAAGGCCATGCCGCTGATACTCCTGCCTACGAGGCCCACTTCTATCGCAGGAACTTCCAGTCTGACCCACTGCCCTGCGGCAGGCAGAGCGCCCTTATAACGCCGGTTATCGGTGCCATCAACGCCGAGATCAATGAGATTGCTGCCCCAGTACGCCCGATGGTTCCAGCCGGTGGCGGTTTCATTCCACTGGAGCATTATTTCACTCGGCAGATTGTTCGGATCGAGAAACACATAAGCTATTAACGAATCCGCACTGTTTAGAGTCAGCGTGTTGGTTGCTCCGTAGAAATAGTGTTGATGGTAACCAGCGTCGATCGCTGACTGGTGCGAACGGGTGCCACTGGCTGGTCCAGGATTGCTTGGAATCCAGTTCCAGAACTCGCCGTTGCCAAACATCTGCGCGCCTGCTGGAACGTCATCGTCAACCCACATCACGTCGGGTTGAGGGGTTGGCGCCGGCGTTGGCGTTGGAGTCGGAGTTGGGCTTCCCGCGGTACCATTAATGAAATAGTTTGTTGTAACACCATCCACCAATGTTGGCGGAAAGTTGAAGCCCGGTGCGCTGACGACAAGAGTGCTGCCTATTGGCGCCGCGGTGAACCAGAACAAGCCATCTGACCGGCTGGTTGTTTGTTCAACGGTGACGCCTCCAACTTGAACTTCCACTAGTGCGTTGCTGATGCGTAGAGTGCTAACCAAAACGTACCCCTGAACGGGAACGGTCGACCCTGGTGTTGGAGTAGGCGTGGGTGATGGAATTGGTGTCGGTGTCGCAGTCGGCGTCGGCGTGGCGGTGGGAGTTGGTGTCGGCGTCGGTGTCCCAGTCGGCGTTGGTGTTGGTGTCGGTGTTGGCGTCGCAGTGGGCGTTGGCGTGGGCGTCACGGTCGGTGTAGGTGTTGGCGATGGTGGAGGTGGCGGAGTTCCTACGCCGAAAATTGCATAATAAAGCTGATTAAAGTCGACTCCCACATCCTTGCCATCAGAGGCTTGCCGTGCGTTACCGGCGTGATAGGGACTATCCGCGCGCAGGCGATAGTCGCCAAAAATGTCCAGGTTGGCCGTAGGATTGTTAAAGCCAACCCCGGCCAGCGAGTTTTCTTGCCAGGCTGTACCCGCTCCAAAGATACTAAACCAGCCATCCATAATGCTTTGAGAAAGTCCCAGATTGTTGACCAGAAGATTGTTACTTGCGATCGCGCCGGGAAAGCAGGGAGCCACCCCGTCGGTACATGGAACTGGATAGCTAGCCGGTCGAAAGATGTTGTCCTTTACAACCATCCCGCTGGTTATCGGGTCATAGGAAATCCCCTGAATTAGGTACGAGGGAGAGAAGACCGTGTTGTGCGAAATGGTAACGTTGTAACCGCCCTGCAGACCCATCCACTTGTTGACGTGGTTAGTCGGGCCTCCAGGAAACAGACAAAGGTTGTTGGAGATTAGAATGTCATGGCTCGACTCTGTCTCATACGCTCCGTCTGTAAGAGCCATCGCAAAACTAGCGCCGCATTCCTCAAAGATATTGTTTGTCATCGTACTATAGCTGTTGCTGGCCCAGGGTGCGGAGCCGCCCTGGTTCCTGACAGTGAATACGAACCCTGTTGGCTCACCTGCGAATATGTTTCCATCCCAGGTTATGTGGGTGCCGCCCTTCTGCTCAGCAAAGCCTTTTACGGTACCGGATGATGCGGTCCATTCGTGATGGTGGGCAATGATATTTCTGCGGACTAACACATTGTCTGCCTCCAGGCCTTTCCAGTTAACGGTCGCGCCATTTCGTGGAACGTCTACAATAGTACCGTCGGCGCTGTTCTGCGCCGGACTGTAACTCTCAGCAGAGTGGACACCCACAAAAGCCGGCGCGTTGGCGCCCGTCAGACTGGAGTTAATCGCCAGGGGATTGATCAAGGTGGGATACACCCACTGGCCACTCACAACCCCGGCATCATTTCTACCTATTTCAATCATAAAGTCTGAATAGGCCCAGCCATCATGATCTCTGTCTCTGACGTTGAAGTCACCCGGCTCTAAATTGGGGAGGGCTTCGAGGGCTGCTCGGATGTCTGCTTTAGTGGCATTCCAGGCGATAGGGGCCGTTGTCTGTCCCATGAAGGTTAAGGTGTAACTGCCACCTGTTGCCCCAAATCGATAGAGGTTGAACATCCTGTAGGCCAGGCCTCCGGTCAGATGCGTAAACGTCACTGCGCCCGTAGCATGGTCGACGCTGGTGACTCGTCCATTTATCCATGGTCCCGTGCGGGGAATATACTGGGTGGGATTTAACTGATCGTTTGGAGCCAGGTGATTTGAGTTATACCCTTCCGAATAAATAGCAAACAGGTCACCCACGTTGAGATCAGTAGTATTGGAAAAAGTGCAGGAGGTATAAGTGCAGTTGCTGGCTGCGGCTGAGTGGTTCGGCGACGCTGAGCCACCTCCGCCCAGAAAGACCTGTCCGTTTGCTTCCAGTAAATTGTTCTCAATCGTTGTGTTTGTCAGGATGATAGCGAGGATGGAATTGGCATTGAGTCGATATTGACCAGGAACAGGATACTTGTTCTGACCCGTCCAACCCTGAATTGCATTGTGCGTCCAGGTAATGTTGTCTCCATTTATGATGAAAGCATTTTCCGCAGAACGATAGTCAATGTTATTCATCGTTCCATCTTCTTCAGCCGGGTGAACCCAGTTCTGATCGAAGATGAGGTGGTGCACTGGATATCCACTTAGGACAAGCGCGTTATATTGGGTCAAGCCGCCGTTAGTGATGTCCAGCCCTACAATTTTCCAGTGGTGCGAGTTATTCACAAAATACAACGCTGCTTCGCCCCCGTTAGCAACAATCTTTGGCATGTTCGCTGCCATCGCCGGGGTAATCCGCGTGAAAGACCCGCCCGAGTAGTTATTCGGATAAGTACTTAGTGCAGCCGGAATGCCGGCCGGGTTTGTGGTGGTGAGAGTGATGTAATCCGAGCAGCCTTTATCGCCAAAACCGAAGCTATACACTGTCGGGAAGGTGGCGCCGGCCTGAAGCGCAATTGTGTCTCCACACTGCGCAGCGTTAATCGCCGCCTGTACGTCCCCACCCGCGGGAACTACCAGGGTTGCTGCCCGTATAGAACTGATAGCTGCGAAAGCAAGTAATACGAGAATCGATACAAGGACGGTTTTGAGATGAGAGCAATGGAATCTATGAAACAGAATACATTCTTGACCAGGGGTAGTCATTGTGTTCCTCACTTCGGAAATCGGACGGTCTCGGACCCAGTCGGAGACTCCTGACTTTGCGAACCCGCATTACTGCGGGGGTGCCTTTGTCGGTGATTGCAGCTTTCAGAAAACCAGAACTACTGAAGCTCTGAGATATAAAGGCGAAACAAACGAAATGAAAAATACACGAGTCGCGCATGTTTGGTATTGCAGTGCAATTGCAATCGAGTTCTAGATCTTTTCACTAGTTACTACACTCGTTTGCTGCAATGGACACGAGACAAGTGATAACACGTCAGCACATCACGCAGACGCGTTGTGAATTACTTGGTTGGATGGAAGATAAAGAGAGGAAAAGAAGAAGACGAAGCAGTTGAACTCAACTGTCACAGTTTCCCACAGGCAACTCGCGACGCAAGATCGACAAATTGAAACCGAAGGAAACGGGACCTCCGTCGGGAAAAAGCGGAGGACTTAACGAAGCTTCTTCGATCGCCTTCGGCAACCAGACAATCTTATTACCACCTGTTTATCACAGGTCTTGAAAAGACTCGTGGCTTTGCGTCCCTGTCTCGCGACAGGTTTGCCTTTATCGGTGCAATCGTCTTTTTAAAGAACAAGGCTGCGATTAACATTAGCCAACCGAATTAAACCGCAGGCGCTAACCGCTTGTCAAGAGTGTAATTACGGCCCACTAATCCTCTGTAAAAAGGAAGGGGCCACGAGGGGGTGCCTATCTGCCAGATGAGCGGTGTTTGACTCGAAAAGACCCACTTCCAGCAGCCAAACTGACAAAAGGCGGCAGCGAACTTTCAACGGCCAACTGCACGCTTGATAAGTCTCAAGCTGCGCCGCTCTTAGAAGTTGATAGCCCCTTCATAGATACGTAGGGTTTCTGCAACTGCCCTTTCAACCGAGAAGTTCCCGCGGACTCTGGCCACAGCTTCTGTGCCCATACGTTTTCGCAGGTCAGAATCGCGCGCCATCTGTTCTAATTTGTCGGCGAAGGAAACCGGGTCGAGAGGCCTGGCCAACATTCCCGAACCTCCCTCGTCGACTACTTCGGGAATTGATCCGGCATTGCTGCCCACGACAGGCACGCCACAAGCCATTGCCTCTGCCAGCACAAGTCCAAAGGCCTCGCCCACAGAAGCCAACACAAATATATCCGAAGCCTGTAAAAGGCTGGTGGGATCCGGCCAGTCTCCCAACCAGTGAGCGCGATCACTGATGCCAAGACTTACGCTCTGCTCTTTCAATCCCGTCAATAGCTCACCGCCTCCGGCTACAATCAGACGAAAAGGAACATCACGCTGGTTAAGGATTCCGCACGCCTCGACAATGATGTGCGGATTCTTAAAAGGCCTCAGGTAAGAGACAGTCGACAAAATCACTTCTTGCGGATTGATATTGAATCTCACAGCCCACTCCTGGCGCGCCGCCGGATCAGGAGTAAATCGATTTGTATCGACGCCAAGATATCTGACGCTGATTTTGTGCTGATCAACTCCCGCTTCAACAAGTTGTTGCCTGACAAATTGGGAGATCGCGATTACCTGTGTCATCGGTTTGGTCATCACCCTCGTGCGCAGTCTGAGGGCCGCTCTCTTCCACGTTGCGGCAGTAAACGCACCGCTGTTCTGCATCTCGTAAATGATATGCGGCACGCGGTTGAGGCGTGATAACCACGGAATCGCGCTAAAGTAGTCAAAGAAAACAATATGTGCCGCTGAGATCTGGTGGTCGCTAACAATGGTTTTCAGCGTGCGGTTGTAATCCAATATGCCTTTGCCGTAGTTTGCCTCCACAACTTCCGCGCCAGCCGCCCGAAATTTAGCTTCAAACTCCGGTCTCAGTTTTCTAGCGTAAGCCAGAATCGGAAGCACACCCCGGGCGGTTAGTTCCCGGCACAACAGGAAATGTCGATCTTCCTGGCTGGTCCAGGTTCCCGGCGCTGAATCCAGCAACAGCGCTATGCTCTTTTTCTTAGGTGTCGCCAATCTAGAGTCCGTAGGAATCGATCAATTGAGAAACATTTTTCGCGAGCGCGAATTTTTCCTGCACCATGCGTCTGCCGGCAGCACCCATTCGTTCGCGCAGGCTTGGATCGTTCATTAATGCGACAACTCGATCCGATGTTGAAACAGTATCGCCTGGATTCACCAGAAACCCCGATTCACCTTCAATGATGAGTTCGGGAATTCCACCTACTTTGGTTGCTATCACGGGTTTGCCATACGCCATGCTCTCAGCAATCATCCAGCCGAATACTTCTTCCCAGCTTGAAAGTTGACAAACAATGTCAGCCATCTCGAAAACACCTTCGCCAAAAGGATCTTCAATCAGGCCCGTCCAAACGATATGATCGTCGAGACCCATGTCATGCGCCGCTGCCATATACTGCTCACGATAGGGACCTTCGCCAACCACCACAAAACGAACGCGCGGATTTTGTGCCACCACCAGGCGCGCCGTTTCCAGAAGATCGGGAATACCCTTTTCCGGAATAATCCAACTGACCTGTAGTACTACCGTGTCACCGGCGGGGATGGAGTATTTTTTGCGAAATCGCTCTGCGCGATCCGGATCACGCTTGGCCCGTGAAAGGTCAACGCCGTTGTAAATCATCTTAAAGCGGTTTTGCGGCAGGACTCTGAGCGCAGTCATACACTCGTAACCATAATTGCTGACGCAAAAGACTGTACTCAACGGATAATTAATAAGACGGACGAGGCCGCGCTTCCAGAGAGGCGCCTGCCGGGCTACGTACCCAGCGGGGCGGGATGAGTGATCCGTAAAAAAAATTCGCGGGACCGATAGCAGCTTGGCCAACCAGGGGTACAAACCGATAAAGCCGGTAAAGTGAAGGTGCAAAATGTCCGGACTATTCGTTCTCAGGATTGCGGCGAGCGCTCTCGAGGATGCAGCTGTCGAGGCAGTGCAGTTCCCGACAACCTCAAAACGTACATTGGGGAGTTTTAAAAAGTCTCTGATTTCTGCGGTCGGTTCACTTTCAAAGCAGAGCACACTCTGCCAGCCGCGCTCAGCCAATTGTCGGGACAGTTCTCGTGCGAAAGTTTCTGTGCCTCCGATTCGCAGCGGTTGCACGCCGAATACTGAGACTACCGTCGGCATCGAGGCCCTCGCTGCCAAAAGACGTGATGAATGCGATCAAGCTTCATTTGGTACTGACAAAAGTCAGTGATCCTGATAGCTAGCGCGAGCGAAACATGTGCTTCCATCGCGCCACAAGACGCTCGCGCAGGGAATCTGCGCGAAGTGAAATGTTGAGAGCAACCCGGAATACCCTCTGCAGGGTTCCGTGCTTATCAGGACGTTCCCACTCTGGCAAATAGTTTGTCTTGTTGCCAAAACCGAGAATACGCTGCGCCTCTGCCGATAGATTGCCAAGGAAAGCTGCATTTAATAGCAGGGGGTGATAACGATAATACTGGATCTCTTCCTTCTGTAGCCGCACACCTGGGTCATGATAGTTATAGAAGACGGCGCGCCTTGGTTCCAACATCGGTACACCCTGACGGTGCACACCAGACGTGTCGAAGAGAAATGCGGTACCAGCAGGACCTGTTAACTTCACTATCTCGGAATCGGAAACATTCGCCACTTCAGTGTTCTGGACCAGCCTGGGATGATGCTGGCGGTGACTGCCTTTGATGAAATTGAACGAACCACTGCGAACGTCTGTCAAATAGAAAGCCAGCTTAACCTCTTTGGGAATCTCCGGTGTGTTCTGGTCGTACCAGGCATCGCCGTGCCAGCCATGAAAGTCTCTCGTCGTCGGTATTGACATCCAACCCTTCGCTTCGGTCAATTCATAACTGGTACCGAGATAGCGATTCAGGATTCCCCTCACTACCGGGTGAAGAGCTATATCTACAAAACCCTGGTGGAGCAGGAGAACGTCCTCAACCATATGGCGGTAAGGCTCCGTTTTTTGATAACCATCAAAGTTGTTCCAACGCAAGCGTCGCAGTCGTATGCCGAATGTTTGCTGCATCCCGCTAAGCTTTTCCGCTGAAAGGAGGCTCGGCAGCAACACAATTCCATCCTGCTCGAGTTTTGCCGTCAGCGATTGAATGACATGTTCATCCGCCTGCGGGTCGCTTGTGTGCACTGTTTGAGGGGGGAAATCTACAGGACTTCTCATTTCACACCTTAAGTTTCAATCGACCAGCAATCACCCAGAGGCATTGAGCATTCTCAACGTGATCCTGGGTAATTATTATCTTTATCGAGCCATGACGGTTGATTCATGCTCATTGAGCAACTTTGCGGTATGCTTCTCTTGCATGATCTGCCGCAGTTTGTAATCCCGATAGAGACCGGGCTCGCCAGATTCGCCGTTCACGGCAGCAATGACCATGTTAAATGCTTCTCGCGCGCTGGCAAAGTGAATCTTGAACGCGCCCGTCCTCTCTGCCAGGTCCATGACCTCTCCCATGAATCGCTTCATCCGCTCGCCAATCATTGTGTTCTGGTCCCATTCAAAGAAGCCATGCGAGAAGAGCTTCACGAAAATCCATTCAGGTCTGCCGGTAACGGTCACGTCCGCCTCGCGCCATCGCTTTAGACGAGCAAGATCCAAATCGTAATTCTCGGCCAGCACTCCGTCGTCAAGTCTTGGGACTGGTAAACCGTAAAGACGACGACGCCAGTTAAACATTAACGGGCCAGTAAAAATTAACGGTAGATGCGGAGTTACTCCAACTCGCACGTCTGGTCCGGATTGATGTGGCCTCGCATCACTCAACGGTCGTCCACATTCATAGATCGCGTTTATCCGCGGCACCTGAGACTGGTAAGGCACCGAGGGAAGAGTAAAGTCCGCGTAACAACCGGTATCTGCCAGTATCTGCATTTCTGAGTCGACACCGCAAAAACGTCCCCCCGCGGAATTTGCCAGCGCCCAATTGCCGTGGACAAATGCGTACATCGGCCGAGAGTCTAAGGTTTCTCTTGATAAACAATGATGTTGCTCTGCGAGGCAATCCCGGAACTGTTCAAGGACACGGCGAGTGTTCTCAGCGGTATCAGGTTGTTCCACACCATGATGCAGATGGATCTCAACCTCGCCGTAGCCATCGCGTTGCAAGGTCGCCAGCATTTCGATTAGATCCGCTTCGTACTGCTCAGCCGGAAAGAAGTTTGTGTGCCTAAAGGGAGTTTGATCGTGGTCGCGCACGGCGTCGCCGGTCTTTCTGGCCAGCTCACACCACTTTTCCACGCGCCGAACCGCCTGAGGACCTGTTTCCGGCTCGAAATGATTAGCTACAAGGAAAATCAGATGATATGGTTCGTTTGACTGGCCAAGCCGTCTAAGAATTCGACCCGTACGCAAAAACGGATAGCGCGCCAGCCAGGGCAGCGACCAGCGAATCTTGTCCAGCAATTTTGTGTCGACGTGGTTATCCATCAATCAGTCTTTTCCGCTCTCCGCGCCACCATGAAAATCCCATCAATCAGCAACTCCTCATCGTTGAGGTGACGGAACTTGCGGCTCAGCTGTGGCCGCACTTGGGAAATCAGATCCAGAGTTGCTTGTGAATAATCGATGTTCGATTCGAGTGCTTGTTTGTGTGGCTCAAGCGGTCCGGTCCCCAGCACACTGGTAACAAAAAACTTGGCGTCATATCCCAACTCGGCCATTCTTCGCTGATAATAACCGATGCGTCTGCGATTGGGGATGCCTGCATCTGAAGCCATCAGGCGATATATCCAATCTGGAATCGTTAAAAAAGTGAGTGGATGCATTCCCCGGTCACGAAATATTCCGTAGTCACTGAGATCAATCTTGTGAAGGAGGTAACCTCCAGAAGCCAACAATCTGTTCATCGCGGAAAAAGTAGAATCTGGTTCATAGATCTCCTCCAACACGGCGCGAGAGATAATAAGATCAAACTTCTGTTGATTTCGGACCGTCTCATCAGCAACTTGCTCCAAACTAGTGCCATAGATGCACTGGACTGCGCCGTGCAGCTCAATCTCAGAACCGATCTTGATGGCGCTGTCGAATCGAGCCTTTTCATCTTCACTCAACATCTGTCTCAGAGCGCTGTAAATCTCAACCTGATGCGCTGTATCACGTGCGGAATAGAACCGATCCAAACAAACGACTCGCTTCGCTCCAGCAGCGATGAATTTCAATGCCACGCCGAGATTATCGCCAAAACCCAATTCCAGGATTGTCTTTCCGGCAAGCTGCTGGGCGCTGAGGCCCGAGTAATTCAGATAATCCTCGAACTGGCTATTGATATATCTCAAGCTTTCTTCCGTGCTCTTGCGCGTATGGGTTGAACCATGAACTGTCTCGATATTTCCCGAGTTTATCTGTCTGCGAAGCCTCCAGTTATCGTAAATCCTGAAGAGGATGGTTACCGACTTCGAGCGATTCGCTAGTTGCTTGAGCACGCCTGTCATCCGAAGCGATCATTCCTTGTCTTGGAAATCCTTGACGTCTTTTCCGTAGACTTTCCTATTAGAGAAATTTCCGCAAGTCGTGAAGCCCGCGAAGGTGGCGATTCGGCTTATCCTCGATTAGCGTTTTGGGGCCCCGAAATACGGCGCGCTCGCGTCCGCCTTCGCCACCGCTTTTTCCAGAGCACTGAAGTCAACCCCGGGGTCGGTGCGGTCAGTCGCCTTTCCCTTGAGCTTGCTGTTTGGTGATAGTCTCCAATCGCCGCGACGGTAATCAACAAACCCGAAGTCATCGTACGATGGCAGCGAAAAATTTCCGACTGGGAATGGCGGATTAGCAGTCGCCAAAGCGCCTCTGTTATCCGCGACGGCGTTTCCTTTGAAAGCCTTGCCTGCCACGGCCGGAAACAAAGCACCACAGTAAATGCCATAAAGGTTGTACTGAACAATGTTGTTTCGAAACGTGAAGTTTTTGGGAGCGGCATCGCATGAACAAATCATGATTACGCCTGCTTGTTGCACGGTGTTGTGTTCCACGGTCACCGTGTCGCCATTGCATATTTGCATGAAGTAGGCAGAGTCAGCCGATTCGATATCAACGAAAAGATTGTTAGCAATTCTGATCCGCTTTGCTTCCTGGGTGGGCGGCTGTACGTCTCTGCCGAGAAAGTTGATGGCATTGTCAGCGTGCCGAATGATGTTGTTCGTAATCTCGACATCTTCGATCGTGCTCCAGGGAGCAGTACCATCCTGATTGCGCACCGTAAGCACGAGGGCAGTGGTCCGTATGGGACTTTCAATTACATTTCCATCTATCACTACCCGCTTCGCGTTTTTTAGTTCAAACATTCCTTTGATTGTTGCCCGGCCTGCCCATTCGCCGGGTTTATGAAGATAGTTTTGTCGAATCTCAATATCAGCCGGAACCAGATCCTTAATCGAAGGATCACCACCGCCAAACATGATCACTTCCCCACCTGCTTCAAGGTGGTTGTTGATAATGTGAAATGGGCCGGGTCCCGTCCAACCGGCAATGGCCTGTGTCTCGTCACCTGCTCCGGCAAATCCGGAAATGTATGAATTCAATATCGAAGTTTCCGCGCTGTTGAGAGCGAATCCCCGCCGGGCCGTGTTGAGTCCGGTCGCATGCACATAGCAACGATCAAAGATAAGATGATGAGGAATTTGGGATAAGGACTTGAAGCTGCCATCGCCGAGACTGATCAGGTTATAAACATAGCGGGAATCCGGCGCCGGAGAAAACTCCACTCCCACAAATCTGTAATGGTGAGCCCGCTCGGCTGTACCGACTGCTACACCGGCATTTGGTGACACTATCTTGGGCATGGCTCGGGCGTGTAGCTCCGGTCTGATTCTTTCTCCTTCGGTGGCTATTCCAGAGACGTTAGAGGTCGTAATCGTAATGTAATCATCGCCGTGTGGTTCCTTGTAAGGAAGAACCAGCGGGCCACTGTAGATTGCCCCGGCCTCGAGCACGATGGTATCTCCATACCGAGCTTTGTTCACTGTGGCCTGGAGATCGCCGCCGGCTTTAAGGGTTGTAAGGGCCGGCCCGGTCGCGGAGGTCGGTGCTTCAGAGACTCGGCGACCACGCGTCGCCTGAGAGGCGTCTCGTTCTCGTCGCCTTTGAGCAAATACCAGCAGTAGACAGACGGCGAGCAGCCCTCCGACCAGCATAGACGCGATCAGTGCCTTCCTGAGTCTCGAATTAATAAGCTAATGACCTCAGCGGTAAAAGGAATGATCCACGATAACACCGAATGCGCTTCGTGTGTTTTGGCGGATCGATTTCTTACCAATGCTCAACAAACAAAAGGGTCTTTACTCCAGCTTACTTACTTCTTCTGAATACAAACTGGTTGCAGCCCAGGCCCACCCTTCCGCAATTCAGTTTCTCGAGCACAAACCCACGGGCGCGGAAAAACTCAAAGATCTCGTCTGGAGTCGATACTTCATACGGATAACCACCAACCCAGTCGATAAAATCGCGCCAACGGCTCATGCCGCGCCGCTGATCATATTGCGTCCAGGCGCGCACGTATTCGCCGGGCTTTAGTCTCACCATCGCACTGGCCAGAGTTTTGAGCTCTCCTGGCGCAATGATCATGAGGGTATAAGGTGTTCTCAAAAACGTTGGCAACTTGTTATATGTGCGTTTGATCCAGGTCCAACGCGTACTCTGGCTTCCTGTATCATTGTAAAGTGCTAGAAACAGTTGGCCCCCGGGTGCAACCAAACGGTGAACGTTCTCCAATGCCTTCCACATTGCACCCGTGTGGTGAAGCACGCCCCATGAATAAACGACCGTAAATACCCCGAGGGATTGCAGGTACAGATCATCCAGCGCAGACGCTTCGTCGATGGTCCACTCCTCATCGTCCGGAAAATACCGGCGCCTGAGCTCGAGTGTGCAAGCAACAGATTGCGGATCGTAGTCAAGAGAATGGACGCGGGCTCCAAGGCGACGCGCGGCCAAACTAAACAAACCACTGCCCGAGCCGACATCAACAAAGCTTGCGCCTCTGAGGTGTTCGACTCCCAGCATTTGTTTAAGGGACCCTTCTGCTTCCAGGATGCGTTTCTCATCGAGTAGCTCCAGAAAGCGGCTCCAGTTTTTCCCAAATTCGAAACGTTCACCGCGGGCAGTCTCCGCCGCATGAACCTCTGGCTTACGCACGCCATCCTCATTAACCAGGACTGAACCAGCCTTATTATTCATGAACGAATCAGACAAGCTCCTGCACGATCTTCTGAAATTTTTTGGCGACTGCAGTTACCTCGTACTCCTGTCGGACTTCCGGGCGGCCCCAGGTCTCGAGACGTCTGCCGTAATTCTCCAGCACATACATGAGAAAGCGCTCAATCATCGCCGCAATACAAGCGGTATCGGCCGGATCAGCAACCCACCCTCCCAGCCGGCTTATCAGCTCGGCCGCTGCGCCTGGCGGAGTCAAGCCGATTACAGGGCGTCCGGCGCCCACATATTCGATTAATTTTGACGGCAGGAAGACGCTCTTTGCATTCCGCTCTGCGGGAGCATCGATCACCATGAGACCAGCGGCCGAACTCATCAACTCAAGACTTTGAAGATAACCCACTCGAGGTCGAAAAACCACGAGGTCCTTTGGCAGCCCGGAAAGATCGGTTTCCTGCGGTGCAAGGTCGTGCATTGATCCAACAATCTCAAAACAGAATTTTTCCAGTAGGCTGCCTTTCGTGGTCCCGAGAACGCGCAGCGCGTCGAACAACGGCTTCGGCGTGCGAAGTAAATATAGATCCCCGAGAAAACGAACAGCTAGACGACCCTTGTCGGTCGCAAGGCCATTTACCTGAAACAGCTCGGGCTCGTAGGCATGAGGAACCACGCGCACCTTCTCTCGCAAACGAGGCTCGTATTTGGCCATAATGAGATCGGCAGTTTCTTCTGAAGTAAATACAATGAGATCGGCTTGCTCAATGACCTTGCGCTCGAGTCGCAGGTTTAGTGCTCTCGTTAGCCTGTCATCAGTTCTAAACGGGCTGTCGGTCCAGGGATCACTGAAGTGGGCAAGCCAGGGAAAACCGTAACGCCTTTTTAATTCCAGACCAATCAGGCTATCGACAAGGGGGAATGCAAAGGTCAGCAAAACGTCCGGACGGTATCCTGTTTTGCTGATGAACGCAGCGATTTTTTCCAACGCGGGCTTTCGCCATGGAAGGAGCGGATCGGGCGTTCGCGAAAACACGGGAATGTAGACACGTCGGGCGATGACGTTAATCGCCTTGCGCCAGGGGCCAACTCTCAATGGCACGCGCAGAGTCGATTTCAGAAACGATTCGGCATCACCCAAACCATGGCCGCCAATTTCAGCCGCAGACGACGCACAAACAAGTACCGTCGAGATCTCCAAGTGCCTTAACAACCTGGACACCTGAATAGCCCTCGGTTCCGTTTCCGGCGGATAGGAAAAAGAAACGGCCAGAGCCTGTGTTAACTCCAGATTTGACCCTGCTGGTCTCGAGGGCGCAACCTCCATATTCACGCCGGAGCGAACATTCGGACTCATAAGCTGAGACATTGAGAACCTGCTGGCGAGACAATGGCTGGAACTACGAAGACCCGGTGGGCTGGATTTATTTTGGCAATTTTTTCATTAAGCTTCGCCGACGCCACCGCAAGCCTCCAGAAATTCCCGCCAGGCCCGTTCCAAACAACAGTAGTGTAACAGGTTCGGGTACCGGAGCAACGCTGAAGAAATAGGTGTAGGAGTCGACTCGACGACCCATGTCAGGTCCACTGGGAATAACGAAATCCGGCGAACTGCCGATTATGTCGATTGTCAGACTAGCCGTCGTTCCGGCTGGCACGGTACCGAGCGACGTAACGGAGAACAGGAGCGTAAACGGTGGATTCACACCTCCGAATGGAATGGAATACATTTGCGTTACGGGCGCATGACCGAACTCGGTGTAAGTAATCAGCAACGTGTTCGTTGTGCCGCTCGGTAAGGTTCCCGCAATGTCAACAAGGAAGTTGACATGCGGGCCGACCAGGATTACGCCGGGATTCCCAAAGAGATCGACCCGGGTCGTACCACCATTTTGCAATGCGACTACATTAGCAAATAAAAGTGGGTCGGCCTTGGCTGAACGTGCAGTTGAAAAACAAAAGAAGACTACTGCGGCAGAAACCAGACTGGTTTTTAAAAGAGCGCTCATTGTCTCGATTGATTACAATTGTCTCGATTTAGTCTAGCGAACCTCTGTTAATAAACCGTTAATTCCGGCGGATTTCCCATGAAACTTGGGTCAAGTCGGGCTTTTACAACCAGTTTCCGGCAATTCTGGTTCCACCCGACTGAAGATCCTAATATCGCAACCAATAATAAATGATCTTGGCGTATTCACCCGGGACCAATTGCCAGCCCCGGAAATGAAGCCACCAGGTCCAGGGTCCCGGCGTTTGCTGGCCAGTCGGTACTGGGTCAAGGCCAAGTTTCACTCCACTATCAGAAAAGACACGTTGAAATGTCCAGAGCGCGCGACGGGAATGATACGCCGAAGTAACGATCATTAGAGATTTTAATTTGCGATTCAGGACATATTCGCGAACGGCCGTAGCTTCGTTGTACGTACCGGGTTTAACCGGCGAAATGGTATCTATTTGTTCGCTGCGTACTCCGTGCTGGTGCAATTCTTCAACCGCCAGTTCAACGAACGGCGGGTTTCGCTGCTCTTGAGTTGACCATCCCCCACGTTGATGATCGTCGGTCAGGACAACTCGGGGAGCGCGGCCCTCTTTCACGAGTTGAGCTGCCTGCCGCACTCGCTCTTTATATGTAGATGACCCGGCAAGAACCACAATTAGATCAGCCTCAGGCAGGTCTCTTTGAACAACCAGTGCCCGAGCGGCCACCCCAGCAATGCCCCAGCCAAGCGCTGCACCGATGCCCAGGATCAGGAACAAACGACGGCGGTTCATCTCATCGATCTGCTGAAATCACTGTTGAGTTAGACCGCGGATCGTTTGTGGCCCTTCCAGCAGCGCTTTTCTTTGTTAGCAGAGCAATGATGTTTGTTCGGAACGGTCTGAGGGGCTCGGTCATTAAAGCTCTGATACAGAGAAGTTCGAAAAACGCTAGGGGTGGAAACACCTGGGTAACAGCTTCCGAAACTACCATCCTTGTTTTTGTTACTTCCAAATGCGCCGCTGCGGCAAATCTATCAATACTGCTTGTGGTATTCGCCTTGTACTGAACGGGGAAGACATCCCCCGCATCTCTGCCATCGAAGACGCTTACCAACTGGCGGGCAAACTGGTTAGGCAGCAGGCGCCGCAGTATCGCAAAGTAGCCTCGAGCATTAGGGGTATGAAAAAGAAATGAGCCACCCGGTTTAAGTACTCTGCTAATCTCTGCGAATTGTATTTCGGGGTTTTCCAAATGCTCTACGACCATGTTCGCCGTAACCAGATCGAAACTATCTGCTGCGAAAGGCAACTGTACCACATCGCCCCTCACTAGCAGCGAAATGCTGCGGTGTGTTTTCAGGGACGGTAGATCGTAATCGATTCCAACTACAATTCCGCGAGGCGGAATTAGTTCCGGCTCAACGTTCCCGCGCCACTCAGACAGAATCTGGTGTCCACATCCGATGTCCAACCAGCGAATGTCCGGCTTGATGATACTTCTCAAGACCCCTTCGTAAATATCCTGCGACCCCTGGAGCGTGGGAGTTATCCGCCTACGCATGCTCCAATAGATCCCCTCCAGCGTGGGCCTAATGCCTTTCATGTTCCCATTTGAAGCCATTCTGCGGTTACCGAAGCCTTACCAGCAGATACCCTGGTACGAAGGATCTGTAGAAGTCTCGTCAAAAAGCCGCACCAGATCGATCACCACCTGACCTTCACGTAGGTTGTGTTGAATTCCGCGAAACTCTTCAGCCTTATTGCCGACAATCAACACCTCAGAGTCGCGTGTGACCTCGTCAATACTTCCCCGCATTAATTGAGCAATATGTGGAATCTCCCGCTCGATGTATTCCTTGTTGGCGCCGAACAACCGTGCCAGTGAAACATCTCGATCGTAGATTGACAGTTGTAATCCCTTCCCGATTAAAGTCTCGATAAGGCTTACCATTGGCGACTCACGCAGATCGTCTGTCCCTGCTTTGAAGCTAAAGCCCAGCACTCCGATACGTTTTTGTCCGGTGCGCAAGACCATCTCGACGGCGCGCTCGATCTGCAAACGATTGCTGGGAAGAATGGACGCCAGCACCGGAACTTCGAGGTCAAGTTCCTTGGCCTTGTAGTTGATTGCGCGTAAGTCCTTGGGCAGGCATGATCCGCCGAAAGCAAACCCCGGCTTTAAGTAATAGGAGGAGAGATTCAACTTCGTGTCCTGACAAAAGACATTCATCACCTCATGACTGTCGATGCCGACTCCCTTGCAAAGATTTCCCACCTCATTGGCAAAACTAACCTTCAAGGCGTGAAAACAGTTGCAGACATACTTAACCATTTCCGCAGTTTTAAGCGCGGTTACAAATACAGGCGCATCAATTCCTTTATAAAGCTGGCGCACGATCGCCGCCGTACTTTCATCATCCGCACCAATGATGGTAAACGGCGGTGCATAGAAATCTTTGAGCGAAGTGCCCTCGCGCAAAAACTCCGGGTTAATGCAAATGCCAAAGCCCACTCCTGCAACCTTGCCGGAATACTCCTCGAGCGCCGGCACGACCGTGCTTTCGATCGTCCCCGGTAACATGGTGCTGCGGATCACAACAACATGACGCGTGTCTTTCTCGGCAAGGGCCGCGCCGATGTGTTCGCAGACTCGCTGCACGTAGGTGAGATCGAGACTGCCGTTGGGTTTACTTGGCGTGCCAACACACACAAGCGAAACGTCAGAAGAGCGGATTGCGCGCAGCGTATCCGTAGTGGCAGTCAGTCTTTCCAACGCGACCATCTCGCGTATCAGGTCACCCATTCCAGTTTCAACAATCGGGCTATTGCCGCTTTTGATGATTTCCACTTTGGTGGAATTAACATCCACACCCGTAACCTGATGCCCTTCCATCGCAAAACACGCGGCAGAGACACACCCGACATAACCCAATCCAAAAACACTTACTCTCATTTAGTTTCTTCTATTCGGCTTAGGCCTTGCATAAAAAGATGCGGTGGTCTGTACAGTACCGCGAGCGAAGCGACCGGATGTTACGTGGCCCATGGGTTAGAAAAGCGTGTAAATAAATGGGGCAGCCGCCGTGCTTCCCAGGATGATCAATACGCCCACCAGGAGTGTCACGATTACGATTGGCAGCAGCCACCACTTCTTGTTTTGTCGCATGAAAGCGATCAGATCCCGCCAAAACCCGGGGTTTTTCTTGAGCTGTGTTTCTCCGTCCATTGTCACTTCACCTTTCCCATTTTTTGCTCGCGAATCCAAGAAACTTTGCCCGCCTGTCTGTCTTCGAGAATCAAAACTGCCGGTAATAACGGTCGGCATCCCGGGTTGAATTCAGCGACGTCCAAACGGCGCGGGGTTTCTCAGGCCTAAGTCTTAGCAGGTCTTTCCCGAGCACTTTTAGAAGCGCGCCAATCGGAACAAACACCAGAAAAAAGACGATGAAAAGGATGACTTTACTGACGAAATAGCCGACAAAACTGCTCGGCACGTAAACCGCCAGGTAAGCAACCCGCCCCAGGCCAGGGATCATAGCAGCCACAGCCAAAACAACCCCTAATCCAAACAACACAATCGAAGCTCTCGTAAAGCCATGGTTTCGCCACACGGCCAGCGCTCCAAGCACGGCAAATCCTACCAGCATCGCGATGGCGAATTGCCGGAGCTCGCTCCGGTCGGGAAACCATTTAACGTGGCGAAAAAAGGGCAACTCTGAAAACTTCATCTGTCGATCTCTTTCCGGTGAATCAGTTTGCGGAAATGTGTCGCATCAATCCAAAGCAAATTGGGCGAGATACTCTTTCGCTCCCGGCATCGGGGGCTGCTCTTCCTTTAGCAACAGATGGTTACCCAGCACCAGCGCATCCATATGAGTGTACATGAAGCAGCGGTAGGCATCTTCCGGCGTACAGACAATCGGCTCGCCACGAACGTTGAAGCTTGTATTTACAATAACGGGACAGCCCGTTAACTCGAAAAAGCTTTTCATCATCTGGTAATACAGACCGTGCCGCTCTGGATCGACAGTTTGGATACGAGCGGAGTAGTCGACGTGAGTGACAGCGGGAATGGAACTGCGCGGCACATTCAGCTTGTCAATCCCCCAGAGAGACTGTGCTTCAGGCGGCAGCGGAAGTCGCTTGTCCTCGGCCACCTCAGCGACCAGCATCATATACGGACTTTCACAACTCAGGTTGAAGTACTCATTGACGTGGTCGTAAAGCACGCAAGGAGCGAACGGTCTAAAGCTTTCTCGAAATTTTATCTTCAAATTCATTACCGACTGCATGCGCCTGCTGCGGGCGTCGCCGATGATGCTGCGAGCCCCGAGGGCACGTGGGCCAAACTCCATGCGACCGTTGAACCAGCCAATCACCTTCTCTTCGCTTAATAATGTGCCTACCTTGCACGCGAGATCCGAATCAGTGAGCTTGTGTGCCACAGCGCCGACTTGCTTTAAATGATCTTCAACCTGGGCGTCAGAAAAACTAGGACCCAGCAAGGCGCCTCGCATTGCATCGCAGCTTTTAGGCTGGCGTGGCTTGTCCAGCATTTGATGCCATACCGCTAGTGCGGCCCCTAATGCGCCCCCGGCATCACCGGCGGCAGGCTGCGCCCACAAAGCGTCAAACGGTCCCTCCCTAAGGATTCGACCATTAGCAACGCAATTCAAAGCGACACCTCCTGCCAGGCACAAATTACGTTTACCTGTTTCGGCATGTGCATAGCGAGCCAGGCGCAACATGGCCTCTTCCGTAACGACCTGAATACTGGCCGCGATGTCCATCTCTTTTTGAGTCAACTGCGATTCCGGCTTGCGCGGTGGACCACCAAACAGTTCATTAAATCGTTCGTTCGTCATGGTCAGACCAGAGCAGTAATTAAAGTACTCCTGATTCAACCAAAAGGCGCCATCATCACCCAGCTCAATAAGATGATCGTAAATCTGACTAACGTATTTGGGTTGGCCATATGGAGCCAGACCCATGACTTTGTATTCCCCCGAATTAACCTTAAAGCCTGTGTAGTAGGTGAACGCGCTGTACAGCATTCCCAGCGAGTGGGGAAAACGAATCTCCTTAAGCAGCTCAATGTTGTTGCCTGAGCCGATACCGATCGTTGTAGTCGCCCATTCCCCTACCCCGTCGGCGGTAATAATCACAGCCTCGTTGAATGGTGATGGAAAGAACGCGCTGGCCGCGTGCGACTCATGGTGCTCGGTGAAAAGCACTGGTCCCTTGTAGTTGCGACCAAGTTTCTTGCGGATGATCTTTGGAATGTTCCCCTTCTCGCCGAGCCAGGTCGGAAGCGCAGCCGAAAAAGAGACCAGGCCGCTGGGGACTACGCCAAGATATGTTTCCAGGAGCCGCTCAGCCTTGAGCATCGGCTTTTCATAGAAAACCACGGCATCAAGGCCGGCTATCTCAAGGCCTGCCTCCTTTAAGCAATAGGTCACAGCGTTCTCGGGAAACGACGCATCGTGTTTACGTCGGGTAAAACGCTCCTCCTGGGCCGCTGCGATGATTTCGCCATCGCGCACCAGGGCTGCTGCACTGTCGTGATAAAACGCGGAAATCCCTAGAATGTTCATGCGGTTTAACAGGCTCGAACTGGTCGGGGCTAAGGATGAATTCTAACTGGAAAATCTCACAGAATCAGATTCGAGTTCCACGAGCATAGGGCGGCATCCTCGGTATTGCCACGGCTAAGATATTCAATGGCAACCCAATTTGGCCGAGCGAGAAATCTAGAATCGACCTCTAAACATTGCCAAAACAGCTTTAGAGTCCTCATGAATCTAAAGGATTAATGTAGGGCTTTTCGGGTTTTCAGGAATGTGATGCGGTCCAGGCCCTTGATTCCATTTACCACCGCAAACCCGTGAAATGGTCAGATATGTGCCGCAAACCCATATTCGCTCTGAAGAAAGCATATCAAGCGAAAGCCACATTGGAAAGATGGAACTATGCCTCGCGGTTAATTGTCCGGCTGTTTCTGCAGCTTGCAAAGAAAGGGTTCGGGCAATTGGTTTTGGTTCCCATCTTCTTAGTTGGTATCATCCTGCTCTTTCTAATGCTGCATAAGCTTCCCGGAAACAACGCGTCGTGTCGATATTGGGATGACCAGCCCCTGACGTCTCTTCAAGCCAAATCGGCACGTCCAGTGCTCAGCACCTAACAAAGATACTGGACTGGCGGCCTATGAGGAATTTTGCAAAGAAACTCCTGCTGGTTTTCTTCAGCACATTCATCACTCTGGCAATCATCGAAGTTGGGCTCCGGCTAACAGGCCATAAATATACCGGTTCAACCTATATCGCCGATCCATTGCTGGGATGGGGCTTGCGCCCTGGGGCCGGCGCGTGGGAAACGGAGGAAGGTGTAGCCTGGAGCAAGATCAACTCTCATGGGTACCGCGATCGAGAGCGCAGTGTAAACAAACCACCGGGCGTTTACCGCGTGGCCATTCTGGGTGATTCCTTCACGGAAGCGCGACAGGTGGATATGGACAAAACGTTTACCGCGCTCGCTGAACAGGAATTGAACCGTCGCCACTGCCTCGGCACTGGTCAGGTCGAAGTATTGAACTTCGGAGTTCCGGGTTACGGCACGGGACAGGAGTTCCTGCAATTGCGCGAGCGCGTTTGGCAATTCAATCCGGACATGATCGTCCTTCAGTTCTATTCCGGCAACGACATGTTCAACAACCATCGCGCGCTGAACAGCACTCCCGAATTGGCACCGTACTTCCTGTTAAAGGACGGAAAATTGGAGCTTGACAACAGCTTCCATCAGGGACGCAAATATAATCCGTTTTACATCAAGCTGAAAGCGATTGGCGCGGATATTACAAACAGATTGGTGTTGCTACAGGTGGTATACAAATGGATGAGCGTACGTGCGCAGCAGCGCGAGGAGGCGCGTCAAAACGCCGAGCCTGAGAAGACATCAACAACGGATCCCAATGCGCCGCCGCCCGGGTATCAGCGATTCCTGTGTTTCTTGCCTCCGACGCTCCCCTCGATGATAGAAGCGTGGCAGGTCACGGAAGCCCTGATTGGTCAATTTAGCAACGAGGTTCGTTCTCACCATGTCCCGATGCTGATGCTGATCGTTCCGACAGTGCACCAAATCAAGCCCGATCCGAAGGCCCAGGAAGCCTATCGCGCAGAGTACCATATCGATTCGCTCGAGTACGCGGATGACCGGATTGAACAGGATGCTCGCTCTAACGGAATGACTGTAGTGCGTCCCACAAAGCAGTTGCTCGAGGAGGCCAGGCGCACGGGGACGTTCATGGCTGGTTTCCCAAACTCCGGACCGAACGGAGGGCACTTCAATGAACGAGGGCACGCCGTTGTTGCTCGCGAATTGGTTCAGGGGATCTGCGATACTGCAATGAAGTACCAGCAACAGCAAACGCAAGCCAGTGGCCAGGGAAAGTGAGCCTCGATAAACGTCCGTTGCTACAAAATTGATTTGGGCCCCATTGCCGGCTTCAATATTCGACTAGTCCGATTACTGACCCAACGCAACCTTATTAAGAAACTGCCGATTGTGTTCGGACGGCAATACAAGTACGAATCCGTCCTCTTCGCCGACTGCCTGCCCAAACTCCAGGTTTCCGAAAAATTTGTGAATATCGGTCCAGGAGATGTTCGGATCATCGCCTTCTACCCAGTTCCAAGCCCGCTTTGGCCGTAGCGACAGCACACGTTTGGTCAACCATACGTCCCCTCCCTTATCCCATTTCGCTAGTGTCTTGCTCGCAAAGATCTGTCGCCAACGCGAGATTTGAGTGCTCCCGGGATCCACGAGGCTGTCGGCGGCAAGACGTCCAGATCGATTTATTTGGTTAAACGGGAAATTCTGATTGAATGCATACACCTCGTCCTGTTCGTTGACCGTGATCACCCGACTCTCAGAATTGAGCATTGGTTCCAGGTCTCTTATCCTAAGCGCCACTTTTTCCTGCTCATTACGCAGCGCTACGGCGGACATGGCACTCACATTCGCGAAAACGACGACCCCCACAAACGCAAGTGCGATTACTCTGTTCCAGCTTCGGGCCGAATCGGCGCCCAATGAGACCGCGAATGATAGAAGGAGCATTGGAAACAGGGGCAAGTAGCGATCAATTGATCCCGATTCGAACAGAAATAGCGCGAAGCCCACAACCGGGACAGCGTTCAAAAGAAGGAGGACCAGAGTTCTCTTGCCTCGCTTGGACAGTAGCAGATTTGCCACAATCGCTAACAGGAATACGTAGAAAAGCACAAGTTTCCACACACTGAATCGAACCAGGTCACCCAGAGAAACCGGATTGAATGGATCGTTGACAAGATATCGCTTAAACAGCCTGCCATCATTTCCCATGTTTATCCAGTTTCTTGACATGCCGAACATCATGCGCTGAACGGCTCGCAGCGGAGTGTCCGGCAAGATACCGTGACCGCTCGAGCCGATCCATGTCTTGAAGGTTGCAGCGTCGTGGATCCCGAGATTGATCATCATCGCTACGTAAACAAAACCCACAACTAGCGCAGCCGAAACCGCAGTCTGCAGAACCAATCGCAATCGGTTTTTGTCGAAGCCGAACAAAATCAAAGGGCAAAGCAAAATTGCCGGCACAGAGAAGAGTAACGGCAACCACATGCAGATTCCCCCGGCCAGCGCCGATCCGGCCAGTGCGCTCGTCTTGCGAGAAGAATCACCACGCTCGCCACCTTTAACCAGGAGGTACAAGCCAGCCAAAACCAGACAAATGCCTGGAACGTACGAGTGTCCCGTCTGTGTGTAATTCAGAATTGAATTCGAGAAGAGGAAAGCGATCGTAACGAGATATGCCACCCAGCGTCGTCGACAGAATAGACTGGCAAGAGCATACACCAATGAGGCGGCGATAAAACCTGCGAACCAGTTTATTGCGATAAGGCTGGCGGTCACACTAGCGCGCCAGTCGTCTCCAACCCAGTGGCGATTTAACGGGTAAAGAGCTTTGGCAACCAACCAACCCAAAGGACGCCATATTGCGTGACCAAACTCCGAGAAGTTTGCTCGAAGTCCATTGGTCGCGATATCACCCACATAGATCCAAGTGTCCCCCATGTAATAGGCGTTCGTAAACCCTGTTGCAAGGATGTAAACGACTAGTATTATTCCGTACTCCCAATACCAATTCATCTGACGTCCGGTCTGTGAGTTAATCGCGGTCTTTTCCATGACTAGGAAGTGGTGAAATGAAATTTGTCGAAACCTAAATTGTCTGAGGTGTGCTGCATGCGCGAAGGCACTCTTCTGACAACATCAATTCCGGCGAATTCCCAACGGGCCAGGATGCGGGTTGCTGGAGACGGCTGATTCATGCCTTAGGCTGGCACACAAGTATGAATTGGTAGCCAAAGAGGGTTTTCTTCAACTTTGTCAGGAACCAGTTAAAGAGCTGCAGGAAACGGAGAGGTTGTCCTGTGCTGGTGGCAGGCAGAATTACCGGCAGCGGTACGGGAGTAACTTCGACACTTAGCACATTGAATCCCGACTCGGCCGCCATCTGCTTGATGCTCTTCAGAGTGAAAAAGCGCAGGTGAATGTCATCGATAATCCCCACTCGGCTGTGGTCGGATCGTCCGAAGAGAAGAAGAAACAACCGCACCCAAATATTAGAAATGTTGGGCAGCGAAAGCAGAACTTTGCCTCCCGGTTTCAACAACCCGTGAACCTTACGCAGGACGTCACGCTGGTTGCGAACATGACGTAACACATCGCCAAAGACAATGGCGTCATATCGTCCTATCCCATTGAGATCGATGTTCTCAATGTCTCCGACAATCATTTCTCGGCAATACTTCTTAGCAAGCTTTGCCATGTCCGAATCCTGTTCGATTCCGGTTACAGCACAACCTAGTTTTGCCAGCTCTGCCGTGAGATAACCTGTAGCAGTACCAATTTCCAGAACCTCTGCCGGACGTTCCTTTTCAATCCACCTTATCTTCTGCTCGTGACTGCTATAAGCATCCGCCTTTCGATAGATGTTGTGATCTTCGCTTATGTCGTACTTCGGTTCCTTAATGACTCGTGCCTTGTGTAACCGGTATTTCGACGCCGTTTGCAAACAATTGAAAGCGTAACCGATACCATTAACGCGGCAGATTTCGTCTCCGTAATATGTAGGAATCGGTTTTTCGACGATGCGCAGGTCAGCCTCTTCAAACTGGATCAAAACTTCAGTATCAAAGTGCCACTCATTTGAATTCAGCATGAAAGGAATTTTCTTGAGAGCATGACAACTGTAGATTCGATAGCCTGAATGGAATTCGGATAAATTCATTCCGACTATCTGGTTTTCCAGCCACGTCAAGACTTTATTTCCCAAAAATTTATAAAGCGGCATCCCGCCGGCAAGCGGATCGCCACCCGCAGCCATACGCGAGCCGAAAACCATGTCGGCCTCACCTTTTTCCAGCGGCTCAAGCAGTTCCTGCAGGCATTCAGGGGCGTACTGACCGTCCGCATGCAACATCACAACGATATCCAGCCCGCGCTCAATAGCGTATTGGTAGCCAGCCTTCTGATTTCCACCGTAACGTAAATTTTCCGTATTGCGGTGAACCGTCAGCTTATCGATGTCCTTGGTGTGCTTGTAGCCGATTGCGGCATAGTAGGTGTTGTCGGTCGAACAATCATCAAATAAAAAGACCTCTTCGACTTTGTCCCAAACCTCTTTCGGGATGCGATCGAGTGTCCAGTCAAGCTTGTCGACTGCGTTATAAGCGATGACAAATATGCCGATTCTGGGCTTTTCTGCTGACACTTTAATCACCGCTACGGAATCCCATTCGTCGATGGCGGTTACCGGCTCGAGCCACAGCTAAAGAAAGCAATAATCGTAACCGTTTCCCTTTTACCCCAAAAAGGGCCTTTCGGCCTACGTTTTATTACGTACGGCGCGACAATCCGAGAAAGAAGCTAGCGCCCCATGAGAGGTGAATTGTAAGGAAAACAACCGGCATCAACAATGTCAGAAGCCCTGCTTTAACCCAATGACTGTCTGGCTGCCGGCCGAGTATTAGCCCCAGGGTGAAATACAACCCAAGTTCGAGACCAAGCAGCGACCAGGCTGCCGGCCACACAAATCCCAGCAATCCGAGGAAAACCAGCGACCCTACGAACAGCGGGGCCACGAAATGGCGCCAACGGATTGACTGCGGGTGCAACTTCAACATACGCGCCTTCCACTGTCCGTACCGAAAATACTGGGCCGCCAGCTCTCTCAACGTAGTTCGCGCAAAATAGTCGCAGTGCTCAGATCGATCCAGCAGCACCAGGCCGCCGCGAGCACGCACTCGATAGTTGAAGTCGTAATCTTCGTTTGTGAGCAGGTCTTGATTGAAGCCGCCCAATTCGCGCCATAAGGCCTTCCGAAACGCCCCGAAAGCCACCGTATCGACCGGCTCTTGAGAAACGTTTCCATTTCTTATTCGATACTTTGCATCGCCAATCCCAAACGGATGAGACACAGCGACGGCAATGGCCCGGGCCATCAAAGTGTCCGCACCCGGACAGACGTGGCATGGCGCGCCAATCACCGCGGCGCTGCCGCGAGCTAACAGATCGACGCAACGGCGCACATACCCGCGGGACGGCACCGCATGAGCATCCATTCTCAAAATGAAATTGCCGCGTGCCGCGGCGATGCCCAAATTAAGAGCGCTGGGGATATTGCGCGCTGGATTATCCACAACCTGGACGGACAAGTCGGGATGCTGTTGTCGGAACTGCGCAATCACTTCACGTGTACCATCGTTCGACATGCCATCAACCACGATGATCTCGTAAATACTGTTATCGTACTGATCCGCGAGGTTCTGAAGGGCTTTGCCGATAAATCGTTCTTCGTTGTAGCAGGGAATGATTACAGAGACGTGTTCATTGCTCGAGGCCTCGATCACTTCATCGACCTCTTGCCTAACAGAATCTGCTGAAGTGGAAACAATCATTGAGTCCTCAGGCAACGGGCTGAGCCTTGGGATCGACCGCAAACGCCGAGTCAAACGAGGAACCACGGCCGTGCTGAATGGTATGCGCACATATCTCCGCAAAGCGTTCCGCCACTCGCCTCCAGCCAAATTGCTTCCGCACCGTTTCAGCCGCCCGTCGCCCAACCTCGTTCGCTAAAGCTTTGTCTGTTAGGAGTCGAATTACAGACTCAGCAAACAGCGCGGGGGTGTCCGCCAATAGCAGTTCTTCGCCGTGCTTGACTGGTAAACCCTCAGCACCCACGGAGGTCGAGACAATCGCCTTTTCCATCGCCATAGCCTCAAAGATTTTTAACCTGGTTCCGCCACCTATCCGCAATGGGACAACGTACGCGGCGGCGCGTTCCATGTAGGGCCGAACATCTTCTACTCTTCCCGTAACTACAACCGAAGGATCGCGTTTGCTTAGTTCCAGCAATCCGGAATAAGGATTTCGACCAACGACCGTGAGGGTTAGATCCGGAATTGCCCGTTTTATTGCCGGCATGATCTGCTCGGTGAAATATTGGATTGCATCTTCGTTAGGAAGCCAGTCCATTGAGCCTGTGAAAACGATGTTATATGGATCTTGAATCTCCTTACCGCTGCGCTGGAAGAAATCGGTATCCACCCCGGTAGGAACATCATCAATCGCCTCGATTCCATAATCTAGCTGCATCAGTTCACGGTCTTCGCGAGAAACGGCAATAACGTGATCGAAGCGCCGGCAGGTCGCTCGTTCATAATCTCTCGTTTTTCGCCACTGATCGTACAGGTATGCCTTTTTTAACCTGTGTTCCTGCACTTCGTAATAGCGTTTCCATATTATTTCTTCCACGTTGTGCTGAAACAACACGGTGGCACATTCCAATCCAGCCGGCACGTTCACACTCGAAACAAGGAAATCGCAGACCAGGATATCGGTTCGCTCTTGATCCGTGAGTTCTTTGAGTTTCTGCTGCATTACCCGGGACTCATACTTTTTGATGAAGTAGGGCAGCGGCGTGATGAAATTCAGAGCAAGGTCGGCATAGAAGCCTGGGGAAAACTTCGCACGCGTCTGATGCGGCACTCGGATCAGCTCGTGGCAGTATTCCCGGGCCTGTTCCCATTCGGCAGGTCCGGTCATTGTTTCATCAAAACATAGGTAGGTGATGTGATGCTGCTGCTTCAACTCTTTAAGCATCTGGTAGGTGCGTATTTTCCCACCCTTGTCCACCGGATGAAGCAGCTCTGTCTTTAGCCAAAGTATGCGCATCTTAAATTCTTATCAGCCACTCTTCTTCATAAACCAATAAAGGCGCTTGCCGAATTGAAAAGCCTTCGAGCCGCCCGTTACATGCGAGCGGAACACATCCACCGATTTCTGCTCAAATTTATGGCGCACGTATTCCATTGGTTCCCGCTTTCTGTACTCTTCAAAATAACGCTCGAGTTCCTCTTTGGTGCGGGAGCCGGCGTTGTCTGAATAACGGGCGACATAAGGAGTGAAGTCGGGATAAAGTTGCGACTTGGGCCAATTGCCATGCAAGATGGTCTTCATGAAATTGCCGATCAATAGATCGTCGAACACCTGATATTCCGTTGCGATGAGCAAAGAATTGCGTGGAACCTCGAACGTAATCCCCCGATTAAACTGCTTCTTGCCGATTGAGATTATGTTGTCCTGTCTGCCCACCCGCACGTTGATAAAATCGAGAAAATTCTCGAGGTGTTTGATCTTCTGAAAGTACGCTGTAACCTGCTTTAAGTCTTCAGCTGACAACACATCCTTCCAGTTATCACCGAAATGCTCAGGCTCAAATACCACCTGCTCGCTGGCCGGCGGATTTATTTCGCGCCATTGGTCTGTTTCACAATCGAAGCGAATGTAGGCGGGCAACAGTTGTGTGGTTTTTGAATTAAAACCCTTAGCGTAATCGGAAAGATGGGTGGTGTATTCGTTGGCCCAAATGCTGTCAGTTCGTTGATACTGGTGCATCGAGCTGAAAGGAATGCAGTATTTAACACCCCAACTCTCGGCCGCCTGCTTGATGCTAATGCCGACCGGCAGTTTCCTCGCAGCCTTGGGAGGAATGTAAGTGCCGTCTTCGTCATAGAAGTTAATCATGTCGGCATCGCCATGGCCAAAAAGGGCCAACAGAAAGGAGATGGGAAACTGTCTTACAATTTTCCTGGCGAAGCGGCCCCAGCCGCGATCGATCGCGTCATTGGTATCTACAATCAGTCGGCCATTGACATCGATAAGAATGATAGCGTCCTGGTAATAATCGGATATACAGAGAATCCTCACATGGTCAGAGATCTTGAACCATTCTCTGTTCGGCAGGACCTGAACGTCATAACCATCTTTGGCGAGGTCACTTCGAATCCTTCCCCCAACATGATCGGGAAGTAGAATCTTCTTACCCTTGAACAGTTGTAGCGAGTCACCGTTAAGATGATCCGGATGGCCGTGTGAGAACCACACAAACTTGCAGTTCTTGACCGCTTCAAATTGTTCAGGGGGAATTTGATGCGACATGCGCCAACTTCCGAAATAGGCTGAGCCAAGCACCCAGGGATCCGTCATAAGCACCGGCCCATGGTCATATACAATCACAGTGGCGTTGCCGATCGTGTCGAAACCAATATTCATACTTTGTTCTTTGGAGCGCTTTTCAAATAGAGGTTAATGACTGTGGTACCGAACGACTAACCTGCGGCGAAGACTTCCGTACCCGGCATTGCCGATTCCCGGCATTCCTCACCATCAAAAAACTGCCGCTGCCAGATCTCGAAGTTCACCAGGGCCCAAAGCCGTTCCGAATGATTCTCGCCGCCGGACTGATGACGCTTTACCAGCGAGCGCACAAACTCAGAAGAGAAAATGCCGCGGCTGAGCGCACGTTCGCTCAACACATACTCGTCAATAACTCCGCTGTAGGCGCCCCGGAACCATGAACCAATGGGCACGGGGAAACCCATCTTCGGCCGAGAAAGAATCGTTTCGGGGAGCACACTCTTCATGGCTTCGCGAAGAATGAATTTTGTGGTGCCGCCGCGCAACTTTAAACGCTCCGGCAGGCGACAAGTGAACTCAACCAGTTTGTGATCGAGAAACGGTACGCGGCTCTCGACTGAGGCAGCCATGCTCATCTGATCCTGCTTCATCAACAGTTCATGCAGATAAGTCTTGATGTCTGCGTACAACAACCGCTCGAGCAATGAGGTGGCATCTGTCTGTTTGAAAGCCTTGCCGACCCCATCGTAAGGATCAACCATTCCGATCCGGTCACGACTCTCGTCGCTCAAAAGCACAGGCTGCGTCGCTCGCGAGAACACTGAAAAGTTATCGAAGTAGATGCTTTCGATATCCGGTGTCAGCGTCAGAAATGTGCGTGACAGTTTCTGCCGGACTCTTGAAGCGCCGGACATACTCTCGATCCTTTGCTTTACGAGGTTTTGCACAAAAGCCGGAGTGAAGTTGTGATAGCGCTCGCCCATCCCCAGGTTCAATACGGTCTTGCGGTAACGGGCATAGCCGGCCAGTAATTCATCGCTTCCCTCTCCGGTAAGCACGACTTTGACGTGCTTTGAGGCAAGGTAGGACACGAAATAAAGCGCGACACTCGAGGGATGAGCCAAAGGTTCATCCTCGTGCCAGACCAGTTTTGGCAGAGCTGTGAAGAAATCTTCCGGACTCACCACGATTTCATGGTGATTGGTTTTGAAAGCCTTAGCGACAACGCGAGCATATTCGAGTTCGTTGGCTTCTCGCTCGGCAAAGGCCACGGAGAAAGTCTTGATTGGTTCGTCCACCATCCCGCTCATAACAGCGGCAATGGCTGACGAATCGATGCCACCTGACAGAAACATGCCCAAGGGTACGTCCGCCATCAGTCGCAGACGCACTGAGGTACGAAACAGCTCGTACCACTCGGCAATGTAGTCCTTGTCGCTGCGATGCTCTTCACGCGTGGCAAAGCTAACGTCCCAGTAGCGATTGAGCCGCAGCTGGCCATCCTTCCAAACCAACGTATGACCCGGCAAGAGTCGTTTGACCCCACAAAACAGAGTCTCTTCTCCGGACGTCGCATGGTTGGCCAGGTAATCCGGCAGTGCGCGGTAATTGATCTCGGGTTTCACTGCGCCCGCTTCAATGAGCGTCTTGATCTCTGAGCCGAAGTATAGTGAGCCGTCGTCGGTGTGAATGTAGTAGAGTGGTTTTACACCCAGGCGATCGCGGGCGATAAACAGCTCTCTGCGACGCCGATCCCAAATAGCAAAGGCAAACATTCCGCGCAGATAATCAACACATCCTGCGCCATATTCCTCGTAGAGGTGCAGGATGGTCTCAGTGTCACAGTGTGTTTGATAAACGTGTCCCTTTGCCTCGAGCTCTGCACGGAAATCAGCATGGTTATAGATCTCGCCATTGTAGGTAATGCGAAGAGCTCCGTCTTCATTCGCCATCGGTTGATGGCCGCCGGCAACGTCCACGATGCTGAGACGGCGATGTCCGAGTCCAATGCCTCCATCTATGAAAATTCCCTCGTCGTCCGGGCCGCGATGCGTTATCACATCGCGCATGCGCTGGAGAACTCTCGCATCAACAGAGCGCCCTGAATTGCTTGGAAAAGCTATGCCGTTAATTCCACACATAGAAGATTGCTGATTGCCGATTGCTGATTGCCGATTTGCGATCCATTGCTTTGCTTACTTAGCGTCTTCTCTTTGCGCTCTTTGCGTTGAAGTCTCTTCTCGTGCATCCATCGACCTATCGAGACTTCCTTCGTTGCTTTCAAAGCGAAAGCCCTCCTCTGTTCGACTCCCCACCACATACTCCGCTGTTTCTTTCAGTTGTAGAAGAGGCCGGCCTTCCAGGTTCAGGCTACTGCCACGGAGGAGCACCATCTGCTCCGGAAGGGTATTGTCGTCTCGAGCCGAAAACCTTGTCCAGGTCCATTCAAAGTCGGAAGCCATCCTGGCCGTCTCGACCCGTGCTTCGGTGCAAATCATAACAATGTCCACCCAATTCTCATTAGTGAGCTCGAAGGCACGGCCCCCCACCGCCTCGATTTCCCGTACCCGCCAGCGTTTTTCGGCCGTTCGCGGCAGCATGAAAGTCAGCAGGCTGGCCTGCGTCATCTGGGCGGAAAACACGTACACGCGAGAAGGGCTCTTTTCAGCATAACAGTGCGAAACCCAGCCTTCTTCCCTTCTCCATCTCCCGTTCTTAGCAAAAGTCTGAAGATCGAGACCGGATTGACCAGAGAGTTCCGCAATAGAGGTTTCTTCTCCAGTAGCGGATTCAATCAGTGGCGCGGCAGTAGCTTCAAAATGGAACCACAAATCAATGGGATGCTCGCCTGCTGAGGCGATCTGGTCGCGCATTATCCAGTAGTCCTGCTTCAGGAACAGGATGCTGCGGTTGTGGGAAGCTGCGTCCGGCCCGCTTTCGTAACCATCTTGCGTGCCCGCAATAAAGTCGAAACGTTCATGACTCAGCCAAGTAAGAAGTTTGCACTGTGCTATGGTTTTCCAGGAAAAGGGACCTGCGGGGATAGATGCCGAACGTCCGTCGATGGTCAGCGTGTTATGCGCCGATGAACCGCGAAACCAATCGCGCAACTCGGCTGAACCGGTGTAGGTGTAGGTACCCGGATCGACCAGCAACGTTCGTCCATTCGCAGCCAACTCAATTGCGAGCGCATCAGAGTGGGCGTGGCCGCAATTCGCCTGACCGTGCGGGCCGCAGTCGAACAACAGATAGTTTGCAGTATTTGACCACCCGTCGCGCATCACGTAGTAACCGCCCTCGTCGAAGGCGACAGATTGCTGCGCCGGCTCAGAAGCTGCCAGTTGCTCGAGTTGTTGTACTGCACCACTTCCCAACAACCAGAGAGTCTCTTCGGCGGGACTGCCCGCGACGAGCTTGTAATCGCCTCGCTTAAACAAGGCCGCACCGGTAGAGAGAGCGGCTCGGAAATCATTAGCGGGCCGGTGATCAAGCATCAGGAGTCGTCCCCCGTCGTCATCACCGAAAAAAGGCGTCGTCCCGTCAGGGCGAGTGATGTACATCAAGTGATCAAGCAAGGCCTGCAATTTCTCTTCGATTTCACGAGGGAGGGGATCAGAGCTCGCGTGAGCGAGAATCAGGAAATGCGTGTAGAAATCAACCGTATAGCGATGATAGTAGCTCGACTGCTCGAAATAGACTCCATCAGGGCGGACGTGCACCGCTAACTGCGCCAGCAGAATGCTTTTGCCGGTCTCGCGCCAACGGGCTGCCTCTTTGAATTCAGGCAGCAGCAACCCAAGGTAAAACAAGCCGAGGGCTTCGCCAGTCAGGTGTGTGTTGGGACTGAAGTAAGTGGAAAGATAGGTCTCCAGGTGCCGGGCATTCAGGTAGAGAAACTTCAGCGCGCGGATGAATACCCGTGAGTACAGAGCCGGCGAGTCTTTGAAAAAATAGAACGCCCAAAGCCATGAGATCGAGCGAAACGCGACTTCGAGACTGCTGGCCCAGTTGATTCCCAGCTTGGGCGGGTTCTGATCCATCCATGATTCGAGGTGACTAACGAACGCTTGCGCGTACCGCTCGTCTCCGGTTAACCAGTAAGCCTGACCAAGAGTCGAGAAGTACTGATGCCGGTTTAACTCCCAGACGATCTTTTTATCACCTGCAAGTTCCGCGTCGAGAAAATCCAGCCTGCTCCAGTGTCTCGGTGGGCTGCGTTTCTGCGCAATCGGTTCAAGCTGCCAATCGATTGGGCTGCCAAAGCTCAAATCGCTCAAACCTAACAGATCAAACCGACCAGCCAGGATCCGCTCGGCCTTTGTGACAATTTCGCCTTGAGCGTTGGGCCAGTGAACCCTCAGGGCCTCCAGAGTTGCCGCCCTGTCATGAAAACTTGCGAAAAACTTTGGCGCCGAACGGGCGCGCAGATGCTCGAGTACCTCCTGGGCCGACCACACTTCCCGACCTGCTTTGGTTGGATCAAGCCTTGCGAGGAATTCGGGATCCTCTGGAACCCTTGTCAATGATGACCAGCCCTGCCGCTCAAGCAGTGCCGAGAGCTTTTGCGAGGTGCGTACCTTGACCTCGTCAAGACTCAACCTTCTGAGTTTTTTTAGTTTTTTCCCCGTAGTTGGCATTACGACTCGCCGAATGAATCCACAGCTCGAAAATGACCTGGAAAGAATTAGAGGCGCAATCTTTCCTGTTTATTTCGGTGTTACTTCGTGATTAAGTCCCTGAGCTGATCTTCGCAATTCAATTTTGGGACTGCTTAAGGTTTGGTACACGGCCAGCCAATTCGCCCTCACCGCATCCCAGGTATATTGCCGGCACTCTGCGCGACCCTGATTGACAATCTTCTTGGCCAGTGCCGGCTCAGCCAACAAGCGCATAGCTTCGGCAGCAAGTGCCTCGTAATCTCCCCGCTTAACTACGAGCGCGGTTCGTTCGTGCCTAACCATGAATGGAATCCCGCCTGCGTCAGTAGTAACGATGGGAAGACCACAGGCGAACGCTTCCAGAATCGAAAGCGGCTGATTGTCGATCTCCGAACCGTTGAGCCAAACGTCGGCCGAGTCGTACATGTCGACGATCTGATCATGCTTTACCCGGCCGGTGAATTCTATATTTCTCAGATTCAGATCCCTTGCCAACCGCTCCAGGGCCGATCGCTCTGGCCCATCTCCAGCAATAGTAATTTGCGCCTCGGGTAATTGCTGCTGAATGATTCCAAACGCACGTAAGACGCGATCAACGCCATAGTGACGCTCAAAATTTCGATTAGAAAGAAAAATGGGCCTCAGTGGACGCCGCTCGCGGAAATGAAACTGCTCAGTCTCAATCAGATTGTAGATAGGTTTTGCGGTCAGACCGAATTCGGCAAAAACCTGGACCAGGTACTCGGAAGGAACAACTACTTCGTCAACCAGCCGGATTGTCGGGATTGCCGACCGCCGCCAACGCTGGAGGTGATCTTCAGCCTCGCCGCTGTGATAGTTCAGCAATAATCGTTTGCCGTAGAGCTTGCCAATCAGTATCGCGGGAGTTGGAGCTAATAGAAACGAAAAATAGGAGGCTGAAAAGATGTGGATGATGTCATATTTACTCACCATGGTAAGGAGCGACGCAACGTAGGCCAGTGAGGTGACCAGCGTGCGGACATATTTGATTGACTGCAACTTTCGCAAAACACCGGGCAGACGCGGGTTGATTGGCAGAAATCCTATCTCGAGATTCGCTTCCTGCCTTAACCGTTCAATGAGACGCGCCGCTTGCACCGTTTGCCCGCCGAGAATATCAAAGGAAGGAGCCACAATTAGGATGCGTAGCGGCTTCTTTCTCTTCTCGACCGTGATGTTCGATGTCATCTTATTGAAACCAAACTCGTGAACTGGCGGTTAAGTCAACGCAAAGTAAGCAAAGATTTCGCAAAGGTCGCAGAGGCTTGTTCTTTGCGTGACTCTGCGTCTTTTCACTTCGCGTCCTTTGCGTTTAGATCTTCTTTTCGACTTTTGCTCGAGATATTAACTTATCGTAGAGCTCCTCGGTCCGTTTCAACTGAGCTGCGCAGGAAAACTTTTCTTCGACCACTCGCCGTCCCCGTTCACCCATAGCTCGAGCCTGATCCGGCTCGCGCAACAACGAGATGATTCGTTCGGCCATCGCCTCATCATCCCCCGAATTTACCAGGTATCCGGTTTCCCCTTCCACGATGGCTTCGGCTGCTCCGCCAACATCAGTGGCCACTACAGGACGTGCCGCCGCCATGTACTCCAGAATCGCATTCGAGAAGCCCTCAGCTTTGGAGCTCAAGACGCAAACATCGGATACCTGAAGCAGGGCGCCAATCTTTTCGCAGCGGCCGAGAAAGTGTGTGCGCTGCTCGATACCCAATTCGCGGGCCAGGCGCTTAAGCTGATCAGACAATTCACCTTCGCCTGCCAGCAGAAAAGAGGCCTCGGAAATAACCTCCGCTACCCGACGAGCAGCACGAAGCAGCATCGGGTAATCTTTTACCTCGTGACGCATGTTCGCCACGATCGTGACAAACCTGCGTTCGGCCCCGGCGGTTTCCGAAGAGAGACCCACGATCGAGAGCGCTTCAGCTCGAGACGTCTGGACCATCCGCTTAGTATCGAGGCCGTTATAGATGACGCTTACCTTCGCATCCTTTATTCCCTGTTGGATGAGCTTCCTGCGGACAGCTTCCGAGTTTGCGAGCACATGATGAGCCATCGCGTAGGCAAATTGCTGGGCGCTCTTTTGCGAGGCAGTGCGCATGCCCGCAGTCTCTCTCATTGAAGCAATCCGCGCGGGAACTCGCGCGAATGAACCGGCGGCCATTCCGAAAACGTTGGTGTAAAAGTCGTGTGTGTGCAGGATTTCGACGCGTGACCGGCGCAGAAAAGCCATTAACCGCCGCAACTGTACGAGAGCGTTGCTATCGTAAAAGCTGGTGAGGGGAAATGATGGGATTTCGGGGAGGTGAAGTGCTTCTGCCTGTGGGCGCAAGCTGCCCTCTGAGTTGAGACTGGCAAGCCTTACATCAAAGCGGTTACTCTCGCGCAGTAGACGCGTCAACTGGATTGCCTGCCGCTCGGAACCGCCCTGATGAAAACTGTCAATCAATTGAAGGACTACGGGTCTCAACTACCAGAATGCTCCAGTTAAGGGAGAACTGAGATACGATTCTTAAACCGCTGTGCTCTCGAGTGCAGTGCTGAAGGTCGTCTCTCTCGAGTCGTCGACGAACCGGCGATGCCACAACTCCAGCATTAGCAAGGCCCATAAACTTGTCGAGTGATCGCGGCGACCTCGCTCGTGCTCATCGAGCAGCACATCGAGGTATTGAGGATTTACATAGCCCCGCTGTCGGGTGCGCGAATCGCTCAGTACCTCATGCATCCGATCCCGTAACTGCACGTTGATCCACTCCTGCACTGGAACACCGAATCCTTGTTTTGGACGGTTCAGAATTTCCGGCGGCACCAGATCGGTGATTGCGCGCTTCAAGATGTGCTTGGTCTCGTTGCGCACGAGTTTCAGCGAGGCGGGAATCCGCGTCACAAAGTCGATGAGCTTATGATCCAGCAAAGGAGCCCGGGCCTCGAGCGAGACGGCCATGCTCATCCGATCCACCTTGGTCATGATGTCGCCCGGTAAATACGTTTTGCTATCCAGGTAAAGCAGCCGGTCAAGTGCATTGCCCGTCCTCACAGATGCAGCTAACTTGTGGAAACAGCTCGTCACCCAGTCAGTGCCTCCCAACTGGGCCCGGAACTCGGAAGTGTACAGCGACTCCTTATTGAGCCGGGTAAAAACAGAAACGCTGTCCAGGTAACGATCGATGGGATCGAGTGAAACGTTGTGAATAAAATTCCGACCAATGGTTCCGTGAGGTAAATGCGAAGTGAGCGCCCTCATCACTCCTCTTCTGACGCTGCCGGGCATCAGCGAGAAGGCACTTCGTTTACGATCAACCAGATATCGTGTGTAGCCCGCAAAAAGCTCATCGCCGCCGTCGCCCGACAGGACCACCGTGACATGCTCCCGGGCAAGTTTGGAAACCATGTAAGTCGGAATAGCGGAAGAATCCGCGAATGGCTCATCAAAATGCCAGGCTAACTCATCAACGATGTCGCAAATCTCCGGTGTTACAAAAAACTCGTGGTGGTCCGTGCCAAACTTTTTCGCTGTCAGACGTGCATATTCCAGCTCGTTGTAACTGTCCTCGTGAAAACCGATTGAGAAAGTCTTTACGGGCTGGCCCATGTGCCGCGCCATCAATGCAACAACGGTGCTTGAATCAATGCCCCCGGAAAGAAAAGCTCCTAGTGGCACGTCAGAAACCAGTCTGATCCGTACTGATTCGTCCAATAGGGCTCGAAGTTCGTCGAGATAGTCGTTCTCGGTCCTGGGCTCGGACGGTTCGAACTGAAAGTCCCAATACTCTGAGACCTTGACCCCGCCTTTGGTTAAGTAGAGATAGTGTCCGGGCGGGAGTTTGCGAATTCCCTTAAAGATGCTGAGCGGATCAGGGACGTAACCGAGTGTCAGGTAAGCGTCAAGGGCCTCAGGATCTGTTTCTCGCTCGACGTCCGGGTGTTCCAGCAACGCTTTCAACTCCGAGCCGAATACGAATGTGCCGTTCAAAGTTGTAGTGTAATAGAGCGGTTTTTTTCCAGTGCGGTCACGCGCGACGAATAGCGCCTGCAACCGTTCGTCCCAGATGGCAAAGGCGAACATTCCCCGCAGATGGTCCACACACGACGCGCCGTACTGCTCGTAGGCATGAACGATGGCTTCCGTATCCGAATTCGTCTTGAATACATGGCCCTGACTGACCAATAGTTCTTTTAGTTCACGAAAATTGTAAATCTCGCCGTTAAAGACAATGGTAGCCGAGCCATCTTCGCCGGAGATCGGCTGGTGTCCACCCGCCAGGTCAATAATCGACAACCGGCGCATTCCGAGCGCCACACCTTCTTTAACAAACACGCCCTGATCATCCGGACCGCGGTGGCGGATTATCTGGCACATTTGGTCCAGCCTGCGACCGCGCTCAGACCGCTCGACCTTTGTCCGAGCACTCCAGAGATCTATGAATCCGGTGATTCCGCACATCTCTTAAGGTTATTCCATTCTCTTGCTGACTAGGACAGGGAATTCAAAGGCTTCGCGCTGAAAGCGCACAATGTGCTCAGCCAACAGTTGCCAATGGCACTTTAGCCGCTACCGTTTGCTTCGCCGGATCTGTTTCGGTCAAGCGCGGTTCGCGGAATTCAGAGGCCGCGTGAAGTCGCCTCAAACAAACTGCGTAGCCCACCAGATAATACACATACCAAAGAAATGCTACTGAAGCGAAGAAACTGGACACCATATATCCAACGAGACTGGCTTCAAGTCCGATAGCCAAGTAGTGGTAGCGCGAGTTAGGACCTTTAGCGGCCGTCTCACGCGTGATTCTTCGCAAATCCTTGATTGCAGCTATTTGAAACAAGACGTAGATTACGAATGCTGTTAAACCTAATTCAGACGCCACCTGAGTGTAAGCGTTATGACTCGCGTGTTCTTTGTTGGAGTAGAGCACGTAATTCCCCATTCCAACCCCTAACAAAGGGTGACGAACAGCAATGAAGATCGATCTCTTAAGGTCATCGGTGCGGGCCTCAGCCGATCCGTCAGAGGTTGTTGCCAGGCGTTTTCCGTATCCACCGGGTGCAAGCGCTACAAACGCCACCAGGATGAAGGGCGCGAGCATTATCATCCACTTGTTTCGTCGCGCAATTCGCCAAAACAACGTGCCGCCCATACAGACGAGCCCGAGAAACCCGCCCCGTGAAAACGTCACCACAACCCCAGCTACTAGTACAAAAGCACAGGCTAAATACAACAATTTTTTGAGCCCAGCCCGTGAAGCAAAAACCAACGAAATCGCTATAGGTACAATGGTCACAAGATGAAGCGCGAGATCGTTCGGATTGTCGAACATTCCACCGATTATTCCTTTGATTCGTTCTCCGTTCGATGCAAGATTTCCCAATCTGTAATCGTTTATAGCTGCTATGCTCATTCCGCAGCTCACCAAGAGGACAAGTAGGATCAGGAGCTTTAGACGCAGCTCGGAACGAACGACGTTCACAAGCACGACGAACATCAAAACCACCTTTATATAATCGGTTGCTGAATTCCAGGCGGTTTGCACTTCTGAGGCAAGCGGAATTGAAAGCATCACACAGACGAAGAACAAAAGAACGAGGTTTACTTCCCGCGGACGAATCGTCAGCGATCCATCAACGCCAAGTTGCGTCGGCACATAAGCAACAATGGTAGCCAGGGCGATCCAGAAGGTGATTCCCTTCGTCCATGCGAGCGAAGGGAAAGTCTCGTAAGGGCGAACATACAACATTGTGGTGAATAGGAATAAACCAAAAAAGCTCAGAGTGTGACCGCGTTTGAGGATCCCGCTGAATGAAGAAGTACCTGTTACGTTCTGTTGATGCCTCGCCTCGCGGTCAATGCTATCCCTCTCAAACGATGATGCCTTGTCCGAGGTCAGGCCGGACACAGGTCGCCTTTGAAAGCCGTCTTCAGCCTGCGGAACGCCTCTTCTAGAGGCCTTCGGTTGACTTAAAGGTTCGTAGTCGAAGAATTTCGATTTGCCAGACATTCTTACGAAAGCTTGTTGCAAGTGCGCGGCTGCGCTAAACGGAAATCGTCGTGAACAAATCCATCTTAAGGCCCTTCGCCCCAAATGCAAAAGAAGCTGCAGGCGCTTTAGCGCGGCAGCCTCTTGAGAACGTCTAAAACCTGATAATTACTGGGCTAAATCACTTAGCTGCCCGATCAAACCGCCACCTCTTCTGGTTGCCCGGCAAAGACCAGTGTCTTTACGCGTTCACGCAGCGCTCCTTCGAAGCGTCGTGCCTCTTCTACTTCACAGAACGAAAGGGCGCGTAGTTCCTGCTCAATCCTGCGACGATAGTCGGATACCAGGGAGTCTGAGACTCCCAGAACTGCCGCTACTTCAAGCTGGGTCGAATGTTCGGCACTCAAATAACAGTGCCACAAAACGCCGAGAATCCGGTTGTACTGCTTCACTTTTCCCCGCACTGTCTCGTGCAGATTCTTAAGGAAGTGATCCACCAGGCCGGCAGCTTGATCCTCCGACTCACGTCGCAACAAGCGTTGTTCGGGTGTTTCGCGCCGGTCAACTGGCTCAAACTGATAACCCTCATTGTCGTTGTCATCGGTGTCCAGCGGGACCAGATAGATGTCCATTACCGGCAGCCGAGACATCACCAGACTGCGCAGGGTTCGCACGTCAATGGGCGAATCTACTGCATCGAGAACCGAAACTATCAGGTCCTCGAGATCCGAATTGCTGATCACAACCTGGGAATCGCCGGTGCATCCGACCATGCGGGTATCGCGTGGCCGTACCGCAATGATTTGTACCCGCTGCTCAACGTCATGAGAGTCGCGCCGGCGCTTTCCATCAGGCCATTCACTCAACCCGTACACTCGGTCGGCAAGGCGTCGATGAGGTTCGTCGTCGATGCCACTCGAATCAAAACGGCGAAAGTTTGAGCTTGACTGAATCAACGTGGAGATACGCCGGGCAAGCCGGTAACTCTCCGGATGGCGTTTTCTTAACTCGGCAGTAAGAAGGTTTGTGAGTTCGATCTGACTAATCTCGCATTCGATCTCATAGTCAGTCATCTCGGTATCGAGATAGTGTTCAAAACGGTTCTTGCTCAAGAGCTGAACAAACAGCTCCTGGGTCAAATCGGTAAAAGCAGACGACGCACCCTCTTCAACCAACAAGCCAGCACTTCGCGACGCCCTTACAAGCGGATGGTGCGAGACGACCCGGTGTAACTCCGACCAAAGACGGCTGACATCAGAATTCCGAAGACTTTCGACCCACTTGCCGCTCTTGCCCTGACGTTCGTTTGGTCGCCGTGCTCGCTGCTGCTGCGGGGGCTGTTCGGCACCGAGCTCAACTTCTTTTTGGTAATCTTGACTGGTAGATTTCACAGGAATTTTCCGTAATGGCCCGAAGGTGACTTGTGTATAGGTCAAGCGAATGTGTCGATGGTTCGATTTGAATAAGTGTGACGTCTGGTTAACCGGCCGTAGTCTGAGGATTTACCTGGCCACCTGGCAGAGAGGAAACGTAGAACAAGGGGTTAACTGCGACTAGCTGTCCAGGATCGGATTCGTGAGGGACGATTCCAGGATTTTGAACTAACAGAATTGGCCGTATTCGCAATAACTGATTACTCAAATCTCGGTTCCGAGATTGAAGCTGTAGGGTTCTGGAGCCCGATTCCGCACGAAAACAGGTGGGCTGTCCTGGAAAGTTGGATCAACGGCGGATGGGCCGCTTGACCTGACGCCAGCCATCTTAACAGGGTTTTAAAGAATGGGCAACAAGTTTTTACATGAGGGGGTAGGCCGGGATTTCATTGCAAAAAAACAGGGTTACGGGGCAAGAAAGCTCTGGAAGACCGGCTTAATTCACCATTTTACTCCTGTTGAACAAGGCGAGTTTCGCACGCGCGGCCCATTAAAGCTGGGAAGCTCAAAGCCCCTTTGCCTCTCTTTCATCCGGGTGGATGCATGCAAGACTAGATAGCGAACAGGAAGTCCACGAACGAAGAAATGAACGGTCTACGCACAACCTCATTCCGAAAAACCGCGGCCTGCCCGTCGGAGACTGTTCTTATTTCCTACAATTTACAGAAGCTATCCCACCAGTTCATGGCCCTCGTGCAAGTACATTTGTTCTGCTGTGATTTTTGTTCCGCCGAGCTACCTCTACTCACCTACTATTCTCAACCGAGGCGAGGTGACTCAAAGGTGCCGGAGATTCCGATGAATCTCAGAATACTGGCGGAATCGCTTTTATTCCGGAGCGACAAGACTCGACGGCGGAGGTAACATTCCAATCTTTGCTGGAGGCCTCATATTTGCCGGAGGCCTCATAAACGATCGCCTGCTTCAAGACCGTTCGTCTTACTCGCCGGCAGCTCGATCAGGAAAACACTTCCTTCGCCCAGCTTCGATTCAACCCGGACATCACCACCGTGGGCTCTCGCCAAGTGTTTCACTATAGCCAGCCCCAAACCGGTGCCTCCAAGCTCTCTAGACCGTGCCCTATCAACCCGGTAAAAGCGTTCAAATAACCGTTCGAGGTGCTGCGCCGGAATACCCTCTCCCGTGTCCTGCACCATTATCCGGTCGAGGGCGCCCGCTTCGCTGCGAATACTCACTCGGCCTTGTTTGCGGTTGAACTTGATTGCGTTTTCGAGCAGGTTGGTGAGCATCTGCTCGAGCCGTCTGGCATCCGCATGAATGACAGCGTCAGAATCAATTTGATTATCGATCGTAATGTCTCCGGCGGCGGCCCTGGCTGCCAGTGAAGCCACGACATCGTTTACCAGGGGACGCAACTCGACATCGCGTGGCTCAACTCTGACGTTACCCGCTTCGATTGCACTAAGTTCGAGAATATCGTCAATCAAATGCTGCATGCGCGCAGCATTCTTGCGGATGATGGCAAGGAACCTGCGGTTGTCATCGTTTTCCTCGAGCTTATCGCTCTCTAGCGTTTCAACGAACGCCAGTATTGCTGTCAACGGAGTTCGCAATTCATGCGAAACGTTGGAAAGAAATTCCTGACGGACGCGTTCGAGTTTTTCCAGCCGGCTGATGTCGAAGAAGACACCAATAGCGCCGTCCGTGGGCCCCCCGTCGTCGTCGCCTAACGGCACGACGCGCAGATCAAAAATCCGCCGCGACGGTTCGTGAATCTCCACTTTGACGCCGGATCTTTCCTTGCCTTTCAGGGCGTCAAGGAAAGCGTCATAGATCGCCGGGTTGCGAGTTAACTCGGTCAATCTTTTCCTGTTGGGATTACCGTCAGCCAGGGCAAATAGCTTGTGAGCCGCGGAATTGGATGCGACTACGCGCAAATCCCTGTCAACGACAACTAAGCCCTCACGCATGCCGCTCATCGTCGCTTCGAGAAGTGTGCCTGAGGCGAACTCTTCAGTTGACTCACGGCCGCTCGCGACAGACTGTCGCTCGCCCTTCGGGTTCGAAGATTGTTCGCTTTGTTTATGGAAGTAACCGGATGCCAAAAGCAATCCGGCACTGAGGCTGAGCAGACCTATGAACAGCGCGTTGGTTGCTGGAAACAAGATGAGGATCACGACCGCGAGCAAGACGCACACCACGCCCAGGAAGAGACTGTAACGGCTGAGCACTCTGGTCATCCTCTTTCTCGCCGCTTCGTATGATGCACGTGGATCCTACTGATTTTTCAGCGGCGTCTTAACTCTGCTGTTCACACTGATTGGCCAGCAGCGGGATTCGCGACCCGGCATCCGATGAAACGATATCCGACACCCACCACCGTTTCTATGCAGTCACCACAACCGCCCAATTTCTGGCGTAATCGCCGGATGTGAACATCCAGGGTTCTGGCATCACCGTAGTAACTATAACCCCAAACGCTGTCTAACAACTGCTGGCGGGTAACGACGCGATCCGGACTGCGGGCAAGTACCGCAAGCAAGGTGAATTCTTTGTTGGTGAGCTTGATCCGCGAGCCATCGCAAACCACCCGGACGTCTCCAAAATCGATTGACAAATGATCGTCTTCGTAGTGTTTCGCTGCATTTTCGTCGGCGCGTCGAAGGACCGCGCGCACCCGGGCCATGAGTTCCCTAACGGAAAACGGCTTGGTTATGTAATCGTCAGCGCCCAGGTCCAGTCCGGCCACACGATCAGATTCTGAGGTCTTTGCCGTCAACATAATGATAGGTGTCCGCCGAGTGAGGGGTTCGCGCCGGAAACGGCGGCAGAGCTCAATGCCGCTCATTCCCGGCAACATCAGGTCCAGAATAATGAGTAGAGGCGGCTTTCGCTCGTTGAGACCCTCGATCAAACCTTGTTCGCCGGTTGCCGCAACGATGGTGTCCAACCCTTCTCTTTCGAGGTTGTACTTCACACTCTCGGATATATCAGGATCGTCCTCGACGATAAGAACGGGTCGGCTCATGATCAGTTATTGTGCTTAATGATGGCAGCTTCAGCCATGTAAACCGTCAACTCGCAAATGTCTTTGACGTAGTCACCAACGCGCTCCAGATGTTTGGCGACGAACAGCAGGCGCGCATCTCTGGTCGCTGTTTGGGGCTCCGTGACCATCTTCCCGATCAGATCGCGAAACACCCGGTTGTATAGCTCGTTGATTTCCCAATCGCGTTTAATAATCTCGCGAGCGGCATGGGCATCAATCAACGTAAAGGCATCCAAAGCCGCGCGCAGCATTGAAGCCGCGTGATCAGCCATTTGTTGGAGCTCACGATTGCGCTCGAGCTCGGGCTCGTCGTTCAGATTGATGGCCGCGCGCGCGATATTGCAGGCGTGATCCGCAATTCGCTCCAGCACCGGCGTCATTTTCGCCACAGAAAACACAAAGCGCAGATCGCGAGCTGCCGGTTGGCGAAGGGCGATTATGTCGATGCACTGCCGATCAATTTCCACTTCCATCTCGTCAATGGTGTCATCGTGCTCCAGCACTTCGCGAGCGAGATTGCTGTCGCGTTCCATCAACGAATGCATGGCGCGCTCTATCGCAGTTTCGGCCTCACCGCCCAACACCAACACCCGATCGCGCAGCCGGTTCAGATCGTTATCGAGATGTCTGTGTAAGTCCACTGATCTGTCTTTCTTCCATAACTTCCAGATTAGAATCTCGCTATATCATACAATGCAACACTTCTTCTTATCGTTTCGTGTGATTTCGTGAGCGATCCGCGAAATCCGCTTATCCAAAGCGTCCGGTAATGTAGTCTTCAGTAACTTTCTCATTGGGAGCCGTAAACATCTTCTCGGTTGAATTTACCTCAATCAGCTTGCCTAACAAAAAGAATGCCGTGGTATCAGAAACGCGCGCGGCTTGCTGCATATTGTGCGTGACAATCACGATTGTGTAGTGCTGCTTCAAATCTACTATCAGCTCTTCGATTTTCGAAGTCGCAAGGGGGTCCAGAGCCGAGGCCGGTTCATCCATGAGCACTATGCTGGGCCGGATCGCGAGGGCGCGGGCGATACATAAGCGTTGTTGTTGGCCGCCCGAAAGGCTGAACGCAGACTGCTTCAGGCGATCCTTAACCTCTTCCCAAAGCGCCGCGTCCCTGAGCGCTTCTTCTACACGTTCCTCCAATTCGGTCCTGCCACTGGTCAAACGATTGATTCGCAGGCCATACGCCACGTTATCAAAAATTGACTTGGGGAAAGGGTTCGACTTTTGAAATACCATGCCGACGCGACGGCGCAGCTCCACAACGTCGGTGCCTGGAGAATAAACATTCTGGCCATCAATCAATATTTCTCCTTCAATGCGTGTGCCCGGAATTACGTCGTTCATCCTGTTGAGCGTTCGCAGGAACGTTGATTTGCCGCAGCCGGAGGGGCCAATAAAAGCCATTACAATGCGTTCGGGAACCTTCAGAGAAATGTCATAAAGAGCTTGCGCGCGGCCGTAGTAGAAATTGAGGCCGCTAACCGTGACCTTCGACGGATTCCCTTCCGCCGCAGACTTATTGTCCTGCCGGCCGCCCGACGCGCGGGTATTTGGTCTCAAACTCACAACAGGTGTTGACATTTGCGAGCTAAAACCTCTTTCGCGTCAAAATTCGAACGCCAATGTTGATGGTCAGGATGATCGACATCAGGACGAGGGTGGCGGCCCACGCCTGAGCATGCCATTCGTCGTAGGGTGAGATCGCATAGTTGTAGATCTGCACAGTCAGCGAGGCAATCGGTTGATCCAGATAATAGCTGAAGAACCGGCTGCCAAAAGCTGTAAACAGGAGCGGGGCAGTCTCACCGGACACGCGAGCGATGGCGAGCATTGCCCCCGTCACAATTCCTGACGAGGCGGCGGGAATCACGATACCCAGGGTTACGCGCCATTGCGGTGCTCCCAAAGCCAGAGCGCCCTCGCGCAGACTTTGTGGAACCAGCCTGATCATTTCCTCGGTGGTTCTCGAGACGATGGGAATCATTATTATTGCCAGCGCGATGCCGCCTGCCAGAGCCGAGAAGTGCTTTAAAGGCAGAACCACAACGGCATAGGCGAAGACGCCTACGACGATTGACGGAGTTCCGGTCATCGTGTCGGCAACAAAGCGAACGGCGCTGCCAAACCGACCAGTACCAAACTCCGACAAGTAAACTCCAGTTGCAATCCCGAGCGGCAAGCCAATGGCGGAGGAGAGCAGCAAAAGGATGAGAGTGCCCAGTATCGCGTTCCCGATACCTCCCCCCTCACCAACCGGCTGCGGACTTTCGATTAGGAAACGAAGATTTACGGCGCCGATTCCTCGCCAGGCTATGTACCCCAGAATGACTGCCAGTATGCCGACCGCGACAAAAGTGCAGACCGCCGTCAGCGTTGTCATGACAGCACTATTCAGCCGGCGCAATCGATCAGCTTGGTTCATCAGACTGGCGCTCCTGCGCCCGCGGTTCGCCGGGTAACGCTGCGCACCAGTAATCTGGCGGCGCCGTTCACCAGAAAAGTCACCAGAAAAAGAATTAGCCCCAACTCCACCAGGGCGCTCAAGTACAAATCCTGTGTCGCCTCGGTAAACTCGTTAGCTATTGCCGAAGCAATGGTGTAACCCGGCTCAAACAACGAGATGCTGATTTGTGGGCGATTTCCGATAACCATTGTGACGGCCATCGTTTCACCCAATGCTCGTCCAAGTCCCAGAATGATCGCTCCGGCGATGCCAGGCACACCATTCACGAGGACTACCCGCGTCGTTTCCCACTTAGTCGCTCCCAGCGCCAGGGCTGCTTCACGTTGCGAGCTCGGCACGGCTTCAAGCACATCGCGCACGACGGCAGAAATGATCGGTGTCACCATGATGGCCAGAATTATTCCACCGGTGAGCAATCCGATTCCTGTAATTGATCCCTGAAACAACGGCAAGAAACCAAACCACTTCGCGAGAAATGGCTCAACATAGACCCGAAGGACCGGAGCGAGAACAAAGATGCCCCAGAGTCCATAAACGACCGAGGGAATCGCGGCGAGCAACTCAACTAGAAACCCTACCGGACGCGCCAGATAGTAAGGCGCCTGTTCAACGAGGAATATCGCAATGCCCAGTGACAGCGGCACACTGATCAATAGCGCGATTAGAGACGAAACAATCGTTCCGTAAATGAACGGCAGCGCACCGAACTCTCCCTTAATTGGATTCCAAGCCTGGCCAGTCAGAAACCCGAACCCGAATTGCCTGAGTGAAAGCATCGAATCGGACAGGAGTGCGACAACCATCGACACTACCAAAACGAGCAACAACAAACCTGCTGAAAACATCGCCGCTTTGAAAATGGCGTCGCCGGTGTTGCCTGTTGGGGACAGCGACCGGCGCCAACGCCCGAGAAGGGTCGGGAGCCTCTGACGCCGAGTCGGAAAGGAAGCAGTGGAGGGTTCGTCACTCATTCAGATCGAGATTGGATCCGCAAGCCTCTATCTTTATTGATTGCGTCGTCTGAGGCATTTGCGCGCCTAGACGGTTGCGTTCCCAAAAACGCTCGCAGCCCTCCCCGGTTCAACTCTAACGAAGCGGTTTACCGCCAGACGTGATGGAATTGATCTTCACCTCCGCGCGTTGGACAATCTCTCCCGGCAAAGGGGCATATTGCAGGTCCTTCGCGTACTTCTCGCCGTCGTGAATTCCCCACCATAGAAAATCAACCAGCGCACTTCCTTTGGTTGCATCTTTCTGCTCTTTGTAGACAAGGATGTAGGTATAACTCGAGATGGGATAAGCGCCCTTACCGGCAGCATTCGTGATCGAAACCCGGAGATCGTCCGGGGTGGAGGCGAGTGATTCCGCTGCCGCAGCAGTAACGGCCTCAAGCGTAGGCTGGATGAAGTCGCCCGCAAGGTTTTTGATTGAAGCTACGGGCAATTTGTTTTGGACAGCATAGGCAAGCTCGACATAGCCGATGGTGTTAGGTGTGTTTTTTACCTGTCCGGTTACGCCTTCATTACCCTTGCCACCAATTCCAACCGGCCAGGAAGGAGAGGTACCCGCTCCGACCTTCTCTTTCCATTCCGGGCTCACCTTGGAAAGATAATCAGTAAAGACAGCTGACGTGCCGCTGCCATCAGATCTGTGAACGACAGTAATGTCCGTGCCTGGAAGAGGCGCATTTGGGTTGTCTGCCTTGATCCTGTTGTCGTTCCACTTCTTGATCTTGCCCAGGAAGATGTCGGCAATCACATCAGGAGAAAACTTAAGCGTCTCGGTTACTCCAGTGAGATTATAGGTCAGCACGACGGCCCCCAGGACCGTCGGAACGTGCAGTATTGGACCGGGAGCGGCTTTCAGATCCTCATCCTTCATCGGCGAGTCTGAGGCCCCAAAGTCGACCGTTTGCGCTTGTATCTGCTTTATCCCACCTCCCGATCCGATTGACTGATAATCAATCTTCACGTTGGGATGCAGTTTTCCATAGTCGCTGATCCATTTTTGGTAAAGCGGGTTGGGAAAAGTTGCCCCAGCACCCTGTAAACTGACGACACCGGCACTGCCCGCCGGTCCCTTGCCGCCGCTGCACGAACCAAACAATGTTCCGAGTGATACTAGTGCCAGAAGCGTGGCTATCGCAGATAGCTGTCGAAAGCTGGGCATCGTATTCTCCTAAACTGGGTTGATGAAACGAACGACCAGACTAGATTCGCGGTGTTACATCTACCTGAATTTCAGCTGAACTCTGTGTGAACTGTGCCGCGTCATTTTCCGCTTTCAGGGACCACCAGGCGATATCCGACGTTGACCATGGTGTCTATCTGGAGCTTGAAAGGCGCGAGCTTGTTTCGCAGCCGGTAGATGTAGACGTGCAGGCTCTCTGAATTCAAGGGCTTGGAACTGCCCCAGGCGTGTCCCCACTGATCTTCGGCCGTGACAATTCTCCCGGGTGAGCGCGCCAGCCTGGAAATGATCAGGAACTCGGTACGGGCCAGCTTGAGCGCATGCCCGGCGCAAGCGATGTAATAATTCTCGTGCTCCACCCGGAGGTAGCCGTCGTCATAAACGTCGTCTCCGGCTTGGGCCAAATTTGCCATGTTTTTGATCGGCATTTCAACGAGAGACATCTGGTTCCTCACGTGCGATTTGCGGCCGCCCAACATCAAGGTTGAGCGGCCATTAGCGTCAGCCAAAAGGTCAGAAGTTTAATCGCAAGGCAAACTGAATCTGCCTGCTTGTCCCGAGCCCGACATCGCGAACGACAGTCTGGCGGAGGAGCCCGAACGTTTGTCCGGCAAGTGACTGCGAGTACGCCTGACCTGGTTGTAAGCCTGAACCAAAAGTAAAGATGCCGCCCGCCTGGGTGAAACTGGGAAGAGCAAGATTGAAACGAGATCCGGGAACGTCGAAGTTTGCGCGATTGAAAAGATTGAAGACCTCCGTCCGGAACTCAACGCTTTTTGACTCCGAGAAACGGAAGCGCTTATTCAGGATGAGATCAAATTGAGCGAAATTGGGGCCACGCAGGAAATTGCGGGGCGTGTCTCCAAAGGTTCCCGGCGCCGGAGCGGTGAACGCAGCAGGATTCAGCACGTTTCTGTCGTTATTCAAGTAGGGGCTTACTCCTGCGACCAGATTAGGACGTCTGACGTTGCGCGACGCACCACCGCCAGGAGTATTAACCACTGCTATGAAACCTGGGGGCAACGGGTTTGCCGCATTGACCGTGCCAGGCAACTGGGCCACAAAGCCGTTCGCGAAAGTGGAAGTTGCACCACCAGCACCCGTTGGCACCACACACCCCGCCGTGTTCGCGCACTGAATAACGACATCAGGCCGGACAATCCCGATCTCGAGCGGCAAGCCGGAACGCGCATTAACGATCGTGCCGATCTCCCAATCGCCAAGCAGGGCATTGCCGAGTCCGCCGAAGTCGTGCGATTTTCCCTTGCCAAAGGGTAGTTCATAAAGAGCGCTGAAGTTAAAACTATGGCGTACATCAAAGTTATTGTAGCCATTGTCGTAGTTATACTCTGCGAGCGCGCGGGCATTATTTGCGGCTGTCCGCGCCTCGTTTGATCCTGCTGTATTGCCAAAGCTGCGTGCGAAAGTGTATTGGGAGTTCAGGACAACTCCATTGCTGAACCGGCGACTAAGAGACATTTGTAACGCCCGATAACTGTCGTGTCCGCCGCTGGTCTTAAAGTCGACTTCGGCAAATGGGTTCTGTACTGTCGATGTTCCAGAAACAATCGCGAATTCGCGGATAGTGTTCACGGCGATGACCTGGCCGGCGGCATTCGTCCGATTCACTACGCCAAAAGTCGTCGGCAGCGGAGTGCCATCAAGAATTGTCGTCTGTCCCGGAAGGATCCGGTTGGCAACGCTGCGCAGAAACAGGTTGCGTCCTTGCGATCCAACAAATCCGGCTGTCAAAACAAGCTGGTACGGTAATTCTTGTTGCCATGAGAAGCCGTACTGATAAATTTTTTCCGGAACAAGATACTCTCCCGCATAGGCCCTCGGCTGATACGAACGTGTGTTCGGGTTATTCAAAAAGAACGTTGTGGCCGCGGATGGATCAAGTGGGAACGCAAGAGGCGGCCCAGCGGGAAAGATGGGGTTGGTCGTAAAGCTTGCACTTACTCTGTCACTCTCAATTGGCTGAATCTGGTCTTCAGTCTGACCTGGACCATAGTAGATCCCGAACCCGCCACGTAGAACCGTTCGGCCACCGCTGAAGTAGCCAGTCCCGGAAGGATTTGGGGACCAGGTTAGCGCCACTCGCGGGCCAAAACTATTCTTCGAGGTCTTGAAAGCCGCTTCGTGTGGGTCCCGCAAGTGACCGGTGTTGATGTCAAATAGCACCTGAAGATTCCGGTCTTCGCGCAAGGGCGTGTAGTACTCGTATCGCAGGCCGTAGTTCAGCGTTATTCCAGGTCCAAGTTTCCACTCATCCTGCGCGTAGCCAATGTAGTACTCCTGTTTGGCGAATCTTTGCCCCGTAGCACCATCATTGAATGGAGACGGCGCACTCACATCTCCAAGGAATTGAATTGACTGGAGCGAGTTGATTAGAAAGTTGTTGATGCTTGAATATGTATAAGTGGTGCCCCCCTGCCTGTCAGTGTAGAGACGAATCGCCCGGACTTCGCCACCAAACTTGAAGACATGGTTTCCCTTCGTCCAGCTTAAGTTATCAATGAAAGAGAGGGAGTAGGGTGTGTATGGTTGGCCTCGTCCGTTTGTTGCGCTATTAGCTCGAACCAGGCCGCCGGGAGACGCTACCCCGGCGTTCGCACCCTGGCCTGGAAGAGCAAAGCCGGCAACGCTGCCCGCGATGTTAAGTGAGACACTGGAGAAATCAATGCCGTTCAGGGTCGGAGCAATCCCATTGATCCGCGAGAGCGCCGAATTGTACCCAATCTTGAATTCGTTCAGTAGCGTCGGCTTGAGGATCGATTGCCAGGCAAGCACAGCGTTCTGAGGAACGCTCCTAATAGCGATACGTCTGCCTGTAACACCTTCCGGTTGATTGTTAGTGCCTTGATCGCGAAAGAAGCGAAAATATGCTGAGTTTGACGCGTTCACTTTATAGTCGAACCTGAATGCCACCGAATTCTCATCAACCTGGTTGGTCGACTGCAGTTGCACGGTATCAAAAAGATCGGGACCCGTACGAACGGTCACCGCGTTCGGCGCGCGAAAGGCCGGAATCAGACTGGCGCTGGTGGCATTGCATGCAATTGTCCCCGTGCCCAGCGGAGGACCGCAGATGCGAGAAGCCAAACCCGGAACCGCCTCGATTGAATTAACACCGCCGCGTAACCGGTAACCCTCGTATGAAAAGAAAAAGAACGCTTTGTCTTTACGAACTGGACCACCAATTGATCCACCAAACTGATTAAGACGGAGCTTGCTTTTCTGTCCGATAATGTTGTCGAAAAAGTTTGGCGCGTCGAGCGCATCATTCCGCAAAAACTCAAATAGTGAGCCGTGGTATTTGTTTCCGCCTGACTTCGTAACCACATTGATCTGTCCACCCGTGCCGGTGCCTTGTTCCGCCGGATAGTTATTTGAATCCACTCGAAACTCCTGCACGTTCTCGAGCGAAGACTGGAGACGGAAAGGCGTCGGTACTTCTCCGTTGAGATTACCCGGTGAGGCGTCGATGATCGCGGTGCCTTCGATTCCGTCATATCGCACAATATTTTGTTCGACCGCGCGGCCGGAGAACCTGATGTCTCCAAAGGTACCTGAACCAGTATTCACCGATCCGGGTGCTTGCAAGTAGAGTTGAGATAGCTGGCGACCATTTATTGGCAAGCCTTCCACTTCGCGTGGATTGACATTCACATTCATGCTTGCTGAATCGACCGTCATCGCGCTTTCCCCGCCTGCGACGATGTTCACACTCTCCTGAAGCCCGGCCGGCTGAACCGTCAGATCAAGTTTCAATTCCTGACCGACAAGTACTTGCACTGTTGCAGTCGCGGTCAGCCCCTGGGCCGTTACTGTGAGCACATACGAAGACGGCTTGAGTGAAGCAACGATGTAGGTACCGTCATTTATGCTGGTTGTCGTGCGTTCCTCGCCGGTGCGCTCATTCTTAACCAGGATCGTAGCGCCGGGGACCAACCCGCCGTTGGAATCCTTTACGGTTCCGGAAATTCGGCCACTGTCCGTTTGACCGTTCCCTTGAAATGGCATGACAAACAAAAGGAGTAAGGCGAACGCGATTAGCGAATAGTGGCCAAATCTTTGGGGGGCCGTAGTAGACATGTTGATTCTCCTGTGATTGTTGAGTGGATCTGTAAACAAAGGAAAGCCCTGGGCCTTCACAGAAAGACTGATTGCATCAGTTCGAAAAACGGACTGTAGCAACGTAAGGTTAAAGAACTGTGAATTGGGCCTTAAAAGGTTGTTAACCGGAGGTATTGAATGGATAGGGCATGAGGGGGGTGCTGCTGATCCTAAATCTGTTTAGTTAACATAAACGTAACTTGGGTGTAACACGGGATCTGTAAGCTTCTCGCCTCCGAACAAACTGATTCAAATCCAATCGCCGGCAGCATTCAATGTCACTCTCAAACGAACTAAGCAGCGAGATCGCTGCAGCCATACTGTCAGCCAGCAATAAAACATCTCAGGAACTCAAGGCTTTGGAGGACGTTGTCTTTCGCGTTCACTCAACGCTCAAACAAATGGATGACCGGGCACGGAGTGACCGCAGTAAGCTCAAAGCCGAGACCGGCAGGACCGCTACCTCAAGCGGAGCTAGTTGATTTTTTTATTTCGTGTGATTTCGTGGACTAACAAAACTCTCCAGCTGCTTTCTGATTTCATCGCGAGCCTTTCGGAAACCGGCCAGGCGCGCTGCTTTATCACCCTCTAACGCCGCCGGATCTTCGATGCTCCAATGTATTCGCTGGGCCTTGCCGGGAAACATCGGACATTGCTGGTTCGCGTTGTCACAGACAGTAATAACGTAATCGAAGGGGTTTCCCAGAAACTCATCAACCGATTTAGAGCGGTGTCCGGAAATATCTATTCCTGCCTCCCGCATGACTTCGATTGCTTCCGGTTTTACATTCGTCGGCTCAACTCCCGCGCTCGCGACTTCAAAGCGATTGCCCGCCAAATGACGCAGCAAACCTTCTGCCATCTGACTCCGGGCTGAATTTCCGGTGCAGAGGATCAGTACTCTCTTTTTTTCAGTCATCAGTGTTCAGCTCCGCTGCGGACCCTACAATTACCGCCTCGGCCTGGCGAGGGATTGATGGCGCCAACCAGCGAAACAAAACTGTTGCCGCCGTCGCACCGAGCAACTGTGCTCCAATAAACGCCGGCGTATCGATCGGCCGAATACCCGCGAAGGTATCGCTAGCCGAGCGCGCCAGCGTGACCGCCGGGTTGGCAAATGAAGTTGATGCCGTGAACCAATATGCTGCCATTATGTAGGCAGCAACCGCAAACGCGATCAGTCGCGAGCGGACGCGCACACAGCCCCAGATCACCACGAGCAAGCCAAAGGTAGCAATGAATTTACTGAATAGTTGCGGCAGGCCGTTCCGTTGATGATGTGACGCAAAGAAAACCCGCAAGTCAAACATGAGGTTCGCAGCGGCGACACCCGCAAAGGCGCCCGTGAGCTGGGCGCAGAGATACGCGGGTACATCTTTCCACTTGATTCCACCTCGCCAGGCATCGGCAATCGTCACGGCAGGATTGAAATGCGCGCCAGAGATAGAACCAAAGTCAGAATCAAGGCTGCCAGCGCTGCGCCAGTAGCAACCGTGTTGGCAAGCAAAGCCACCGCCATGTTTCCATCCGCCAGGCGTTGGCCCATGATGCCGGATCCCACCACGGCGGCCAACAGCATTGCGGTGCCGACGGCTTCGGCCACAGCGCGACGCGTCAGGTCCATAGTCCCAAGACTACTACGATCATTTGCGGTTGTGGTAAAAAAACAGAAAAGTTGTGAGGGCTTCTTATCTCAAAGTCGCTACGCGCCGCTCGTCTAAGCCGCCTACGAGCCGGGCATCCCAAATGAGCCAGTAGTGGCGCGTCGCAGCTCCGCTTTCCTCGACAAAGGAGAGTCGAACAAACTGTGTTCTGAAATCGCTGCTCGCGGCGATTGGGAAAAGAGTGTGGAAGTAATCGACTCGCAAGGGAAGGCCGCATTCCTGCCGCATCTGATTCAAGTGTGTCTCACAATCACCCAATTCACCCTGGGTTGTTGTGTCCTCAGAGTCTTCGACGGCATGGTCCAACTCATGAAGCACCGCCCAGCCAACGTTGAACGCTTGTAGCGCCGGCCCGTCGCCCATGAGGTAATCGAAATCGGCAAAATCTACTAACACGACAAAGACTGGGGGAGGATTCTGAGGTTGGTGTTTCCATCTGCCGGGAACAACCCGAGCAAAAACCACGTCGGCTCGCCGGCTTGCATCTTCAATGATGATTACGCGAGAACCGTAAACAGCCCGCTTGAGCAATGCCCTCGCACTGACAGAACCATCCGAAACAACCTTGGGATTGAAGTGCAGAGCGCCCGAGCTATCAAACGACAAATCGTGAAACCCTGTAATTTGCCTAAGCTTAACTTCCAGCTGGGCCCGCTGTTCGGGCGAAACATCTTCCCTACAGATGACATGACTGGCCGGATTTCCGCTCGCTGATGTGAAGGCCGCAAGCAGAACCATGCTGACGAGGCAACACAGTCTCGGAATTATGGAGAACGGTATCCTCTGGGCTGCGGGCAACAAATAAATACCCTCCCAAATCGGACCGGCGAAGTTTAGGCATGCGTCGGTTCAGGACTTTACTGAGCGCCTTTTGGGGGCGGTGCAACTTGGTTCATGTTACCAAAATGTTAACGACACGGGTTAAATTTTTTCTTGCACGCTTTTTGCCTGAACTGTGTCTGAATTTCCGCTGAATAGGGAGATTAGAAATTGGTTTGATACCACTTAAGAGCCGAAATTCGCAGGTTGGGAAGGTGGGCTTGCCCCCGCTCAAGATCCGCATTCACTCAACACGGAGATCGGCCTGAAAGTTGCGAAAAGTTCCTTCGCTTAGGCGCTGTCGATTCAGGGTTGAGTGGGTTCGGATCTTGAGCGGGGCAAGCCCACCTTCCCAACCTGCGAATTTCCGCTCCTTGAGTGGTATCCCGGACCTACTCTGATTTCTCACAGCTTCTGATGCTGGGGGATTCAAGAGTATTTACGCATTCATGGCAGGCACCTCGGGTCTTAACGAACAATTAAGGCGGAAGCCACACACAATTAACCCTGTTGCGCTACACCTCGGTGGAAACTGAAGTAAGGAGTAAGCGATGAGCAAAGCTCAACTGCGCACAAGGTTCTACGTAATATGTGTTTGGTGTGGCGTGGCGTGGCGATTCGAGAGGACAAATACCAGGACTCAGAAGGAATGTGCTTGCGTTGTTTCTACAAAATTCTTAGTCAGCGCTATCAGACGCAACGAAGAGCGCGTTACGGTGAAGGAGTCAGCGATCGATAGACTGACCGCGAAGAGTTCAAGTTAAGACAATCGCGATTATCATTGGGCAGACGGGGAGAACGGGAAGGTAGAAGTAACGCAAGCTGTTAGCTTGTGGGGAATTGAGTTCATTCAACGTCGGACGCAAGCTAACAGCTTGCGTTACAGATAAGTGCAGATCTGGTACAAACATCCCGACAAAAAGCAGCCCCGACAGGTCCGCGAGCTGCCGGGGCTGGAGCAATGATCGTTTCAGTCAGGCCGCGACGCACTCTGAACTAAACGAGTGAATCGGGAATTTGGTAGGAGTACCGGTTACCGGCGCGACCCTCTCTCCGGACGAACGCATTTGCTGAATGGGAGCCAGGAGATTTTGATCCACTTGCCAGTATGTCGCTTTCGCGAGTGCCAGTTAACCGAACGAAGCTATTCTCAACTGCCCGTGCTAACTCTCCGTTACCAGAACGTTAAATAGTAGTTAAGGGGTGACAATCCAGTTTAGCTTGCAAATCCCTGGCACCAGCTTCCAGTCATCCGCTGCTACATCAATGAGCGCAAGAGTGGATGTCGACATGGACTCACTACCACCAGTTAACAATCTCAGGAGATCTTCCAGTCCAGGATTATGACCGACCAACAGCGCGCTTTCGCGCTGCGAGTCGATCGTTGTCACCACCTCGAGCAACTGTTGTGGGCCGGCTTCGTAAAGGCGCCGGTCGTAAAGAGCCTCCACATTAATTTCGGCAGCCTGCATCATTAACTCGGTTGTTTGACGCGCACGCTTTGCCGCTGAGCTGATAACAAACTCAAAACGAATTTGATGCTCGTGTATGTATCGACCCACACGCGTGGCATCGGCAATGCCGCGCTCCGTAAGCGTTCGATCAAAATCAAAGCCGCCGGCCTCTACTGGAATCGTCTTGGCGTGTCGCAATAATAAGAGACCTTTCATATCCGTGTGTCTGACTGTGCCGGTTGCTGTGATACCCTAGCAAATTGCTGAAAATGCACGAAGCCAGCTTGCTACTTCGTTTTGATTGCGTGGATCGTACTGGTTTTCAGCAACTCGCTGGGAAATAGCTGTGCCTCAACTGGTAATTCCGAGATCCACCCGAATCAATAATCGCGTCCGAAAAATTCGGATGCGCGCCCGGTATACCCGCCGCGAACTGGAGCGCATTGCTCAAACCCCGACACTCGGTGGACTATTTCTATCATTTCTGAAGATCGGGTTGGTAGGTTTTGGTGGCGGTCTGGCCGTAATCGCCCAGATCAGATCTCTCACTGTGCAGCAAAGGCGCTGGTTGACGGAACAGGAGTTTGCCGCCGGCTTTGCGCTCGCCCAAACATTGCCAGGTACTGCCGCCGGCAACACTGCCACTTACGTTGGCCTGAAGCTGCGCGGCTGGCGCGGCGCCTCCGTTGCCTTGACCGGTTTTATTCTGCCATCGATGTTGATGATGATCCTGCTCGCCATCCTCTATCGACATTTACGTTATCTTCCTGACACCGACCGGCTTTTCCACGGCTTGAACGCAGCCGTGGTCGCCCTGATCATCGTCACCGCATGGCGCATGGGCCGTCATACACTAAACCAACGATGGCAATGGGCAGTGGCGGCCGCAGCTTGTCTGACCGTTGCGTTTCTCGGCGCTACGGTGATTGAGGTGGTCCTGGCGGCTGGTGTTGTCGGCATATTTGTCGACTCATTCGCCGAAAAGCAGTTGCGGAAACTGGGTGATCTAGCCATTCGCAGGCGGAAACGAATCAGAGCGCGCGTGCTGCTGCAAAGGCGACGGCGCCGGCTCAGACGTAAATACTTTGTGGGCGGCTACCTTACTCGCGCCCTTGCCGACGAGCGCGTACGTCGCGCGGCCCTGGCAAACGAAACGGACGAGTCTCAGACACCGGTCGATTCCGCCGTTCTGGAAGCGGAAAACCGTCTGCCTGCGTTCTTCTGGTTTGGCGCTCCTGTCCCAATAATTGCCAAGTTCGGCTTGCTGCTTCTGCTCTCGACAATCTTTCTGCGACTTGGAGCAATCACGTTCGGCGGCGGATACGTGATGATCCCACTGCTCGAGGCAGAAGTCGTCCACAATCATCAATGGTTGACCCATCAGGAATTCGCAGATGCCACAACGCTCGGTCAGGTTACCCCCGGACCGGTTTTGATCACGGCCACGTTTGTCGGTTATCGGGTGGCGGGAACTCTGGGGGCTTTGGTGGCCACGATTAGCATCTTTCTTCCTTCATTCCTGATGACGATTGCAGCGGGATCTTCTCTGGCCCGCTTTCACACCAACCCGGTTGTACAGTCATTCCTGAAAGGAGTTACCCCAGCGGTGGTCGGTCTACTGGTAGCGGCCGGCTTGTCTCTCGGCCGCGCAGGCATTCATACGTGGGTGGGATTATCGATAGCGATAATTGCCGGAGTGATTCTGATTCGTTTTCGCACCAATGCCTTTTGGGTGATTATGGGGGCCGGGCTCGCGCGCTTTCTAATCGGCTTTATAGTTCAATGATGCTCGTCAATCCGTAACCCACTCATTGCGATGCTCGTTGGAAAACACTCAAATCATAATTCAATAAATCACCAATCCGATCGACGCTGATATCCGCCGGCGGGTACCTGGCAACTTCCTGTGTGTCGTGGGCGTAGTGGCCCTGACGCGGAAATACCGTGGTGACTCGCCCGCCCCAGACCTTCTTGATGGCTGTGAGAATTCGGATCTTGTCATCGACGAGGACGTAGTGCCTTGCCGGATATCGACGTTCAACATCCGCCAGTTCCTGCTCTTTGTGAATGTAGATGAGAATGTTCTCATCCACCTCCTCAGACAAACCGGAACGTTCAACCTTGCGCGGCTGAAAGACCACGTCGCCATCCGAAAGAATAACGGTTGGTCCCCATTGTTTGCATTTCTCTATTACATCGAGCGAGTTGGGAAACAACCTGTTGGCAAAGGGATAGTTAATCAGGTAAGTCGAGACGGTGAGTACCTTAGAATCGTAAGGACACTCTACCCGATAACGTTGAAGGGCGCCCAGATAGTCCGCATATCCGAGTTCACTGCGCAATGCTTCGAAGAGTGTCCAGTACCGTTCGCTGCGCTCGCGGCCGATCTCACGCTCGAGGTAGCGCCTGAGGTCCAGCGTGACTCGGTCATTGTCAAGTAAGGTGTTATCAACGTCAAAAAGGAAGACCACTTCGTGCTCCGGCATAAGAACCCCTCCCCGGATATCTTACCGCAAGCTTGAGATGAATGATCGTTACCGCAGAGGAAACCATCTAGCCGTGGCTTAACTCCCTCTCAAAACGAAAACACCAGTTGCTGCTGAAGGCGATAAGTTCTAGGTGCAAAAGCACCGAGAGGAACGAAAAAGTTTGGGGCGCTGTTACGGATCTGACTCTGAATGAACACCAGACTCTGGAAAGTTACTTTCTTCGCTATCCCGTACTCGAAGCGGAAATAGTTTGTATGGATATTCACTCCCGTCCCTGTCCCAAGGTCGTCGTCAGTCACCTGCGAGATCATCGAGTTCGCTCCCTTAATTGCATAAACATACAGGTATGAAGTGTCCCCTCTCTTCGTTATCCTGCCGACCTGCACCGCCGCGAGCAATGCATCACGCTGGTCGAGCCCGGTTCCCATGTTGCGGGCAAACTGAAAGTTGAAAGTTACCGGAAACATATGATCGCCATGTTTAAAACCCGAATAGTTCAGACGATATGTGAGACGCCCGATCTTGAAACTGCGAGCTGAATAAATGGCGCCGCCGGGTGTGGTCGTGGCGGTCCCGGTACCGGTCAATGGGCCCGATAGTGCGAGACCGAGGCCGGGCTGAATTAAAAGGACAAGCCCGTCATTCGTTGAAGCGAGCGCGATTTGATTAGGATTGCGATACAGTTGCACGTCGCCGCCGAACTGATCGCTCCATTTCTTGTTGAATTGCTGATTAAAGAGCACTCCCTGATGAAACAGGTTTGCTGACCTCCCGGTGCTTCCCACGATTTGCCCGGCGTTGGCCAACGGACTTCCGGGCGTGATGATTGCAACGTTGGGATTCGTGAGAATGTACTGCCCGGCTCGAAACTCGATGCTGCTTAAGTCGAGGGGTTTATGCTTCAGGGACCAGACATATTTCTCATTGAATCCGTTGAAGCGAATATCGTCGTCAAACAAGAACCTTGAATTGTCTGCAAAGATTTCCTGCAAGCGGCCGCCCTGGAGTTGCACGGCCTTGTTGGGGTGATAATCGATCCATGCTTCGCTGATAAAAAACGGGTGCCGAGCGGTAGTTGCGGAAAAATCCTGGTCCAGTGTGAGTGGATTGTTGATCGGTCCGGTCGCAAGTTGCCCATGGAAACTCAGATTGGGATAAAGATCCGAATCGAAGTTGAGCCGGAGGCGATAACGTGCACGAGCATTCTGTGCGTGCGTTAAAGGTGGATTCGGCGCTTTGCTTGCAGGCCGGAAAGTACCGTCAAAGCGCAACCGAAAATCACCACTAAACCGGAACGGACCTATTTTGAGGGCGCGTTCTTCTACTGCCTTCAAACGATTCTCGAGCGGGGAAGTCTGGGGATTCGCGTTTACGACGGCAGTCTCACCGCTCGAACCTTCTGGGGCGCCAGTTGCCGCCGCAACTTTCGCTTCTTCCACCGCGCCTTCATGCCCGCCCGCGCCTAATCGACCGGCCAGCAGATTAATGGTTGCTTGTTGTGCACTTATCAACTTACGCAGCTCATCGAGCTGGGCCGCCTGCTGCCTGAGCGATTCCTCCAACGCGTTGATACGCTCCCCATCGCTCGATGGCGGCTTTTCCAACCCTCCCTTTTCAGCTTTTGAGGGGTTATCAATTCCGTCGTTCTTCTGACAAGGGGTCCTGGTTGCCGCAAATAAAATCAGCGCGGTCGCAACGATGAGACAGAAAAAGGATCTCGAGCTGCTTCGCATTTTTTTTGTCCTCCGCAAGATAGGAAAGGCGAGAGCAGGAGGTTAGCCTCGCTGCCTGAACTTAGCATTAACAAGATGTTAATTCTGTGTGAAGTGGATCAGCGGGAAATCATTCTCAGGCTCGGTAGTGGATGACACGGATCTTTTCCAGCGTTACCAGTCCGTCGGTGACCATCTGATCCAGTTGAGGAAGAAATTGCTCAATCTTTTCGAGACTGTCAACAATTTCGACAATCATCGGCAGGTCTTCAGAAAGGCGGAGGATCTTCGCGGTGTGCAGAATGCTGTTCTTGCCGAAACCCATTATTCCGCGAGTGACGGTGGCGCCCGCCAATCCATTCTCTCGGGCTTTCAATACGATCGACTCGTATAGTGGATGATGCCCATGACGATCACTTTCGCCGATGAATATCCGCAGCAGATAACCGTCTTCAGGTATTTTCATTGTTACCCTTACAACAGCCTGGCAAGCATGTAGCCAGCCCACACTGCGAACAGACCCAGGACATTTGAAACAACAACATTTATGGTCGCCAGGCCAAGCTCGCCATCCCTGAGCAGGGTGAAGGTCTGCAAGCCAAAAGAAGAGAACGTGGTGAACCCACCCAGAAACCCGATCATTGCGGCAATCCGCATCTCCGGGTTCACGACAAATCGCTCCTGTAATAGGTAGGCGAGAGCGCCGGCAAAAAAACAGCCTGTAACATTCACTACCAGCGTTCCGGCGGGAAATGTCTCACCGAATCGACGCGCAACAACACCGGATAGTCCGTATCGAGCCAGCGTGCCCAGTAAACCCGCGACGCCAATGTAAATGAGTCTCTGCAAGCTGTTTTGGTATGTCCTGAACCTTCAGAGTCTGTCGGGACTAACGCCGAAGGCGTTCCCAGTTTTTCTTCTAGGAGTAAAGCCTTTCGATGAGGTCACCATATTTTTTATCGATGACGGCACGCTTCACTTTTAAAGTCGGCGTCAATTCGCCACTGTCGATACTGAATTCGTCCGGCAGCAGCGCAATGCGGCGGACCCGTTCATAGTCGGCGAGTTCTGCGGTAAGCCCGGCCACGTCTCGCTGGACAAGCTTAAGCGCCTTCGGATTCGTGCTGAGTTCCTTTCGACCTTGCGACACATCCTCACCCGCTGCGGTCAAAGCCTGTTTGAGCGATTCCCAATCCGGCACGATCAAGGCAACCGGTTGTTTACGTCCAGCGCCAAGCACCACGACCTGGTTAACAAACTCGCTCTGCTTCAAGACACTCTCAATCAGTTGAGGAGCAACATATTTTCCGTTGGAAAGCTTGAAGAGGTCCTTTTTTCGGTCGGTTATGTGCAAGTGGCCCGCACCGTCGATAAAGCCGACGTCTCCGGTGGCAAACCAGCCGTCTTTCAGGACTGCCGCAGTCGCCTCGGGCTGGCCGTAGTACCCACGCATGACATTCGGGCCGCGGATCTGCATTTCGCCGTCCGACGCAATCCTGATCTCAATTCCGGCAAACGGCAGGCCGATTGAGCCGACTCGATTGTTGTCCGGACGATTAGCCGAGACAATGCAGGATTCCGTCGCACCGTATCCCTGGAGAATCGGAATACCAGCGGCTAGAAAAGAATAGGAGAGTGCCGGAGATAGAGGAGCTCCACCGGAAACGAAGTATCGCAATCGCCCACCTACCCCCTCACGCCATTTTGAAAACACAAGCCGGTTCGCCAAACGTTGTTGTATCGCCAAACGAGCCGGTATCCGCTTCCCTTTGTCCACCAATTCTCCGTAGCGCTGGCCCACAGCAAGCGCTCGCGTGAAGACACGTCGCTTCCAACCTTTCTCAGCCATGCCTCTTTTGACAATGCGATGGTAGACCTTTTCAAACAAGCGGGGCACAGCAGTCATCACTGTTGGGCGAACCTCGCGAAGATTCTCGCCTACCTGGTCGAACGACGCCGAGTAATAAACGGAAACGCCGCTATAGCAGAAGATGTAAAAACCTGTCCGTTCGAAAATGTGGGAAAGCGGCAGCACTGAAAGGGCGACATCGGTTGGGCCGATAGGCAGCCCGCTGTTAATGGACACCACATTTGACATGAAGTTGTTGTGCGTCAGCATTACACCCTTCGGTTCGCCGGTTGTTCCCGAGGTGTAAATGATGGTGGCCAGATCGTCAGGTCGCACCGCATTCATGTAAGCGTCAAAGGCTTCTGGTCGAAGACGCGCTTGCTCGCGACCGTTAGCTTCAACTGATTCGAGGGTGATTGCGCGCTCGAGATCATCAGCTCCTTCCGGATCAAAAAAGATAAGGGTCTCGACATGCTTGCGGTCGGCGAGGGCTACACTCGCGTGACGATATAGCTTGCGGTTCGAAATAAAGATCGCGCGCGCCCCTGAGTCGGCCAGGATATAACCTACTTGCTCAACTGCCTGGGTCGTATAAATAGGGACGTTAATCGCGCCCAGGCTGAGAATCGCCAGGTCGGCGATGGACCATTCAGGACGATTCTCGGAAAGCAAGGCAATGCGATCACCTGGACGAATGCCGAGCGCCGCCAGACCAAGCGCAACGCTGCGCACGCGTTCGACGAAGGTTGCGGCACTGGTTTGCACCCATTCGCCGTTGATCTTCTGATTCAGTGCATCCGCTTTGTTGTGCTGTGAAACAGCCGCAAGACATAAGCCGGGCAGGGATGTGGGACCAAGGGAGGGCTGCCCTTTGCTTAGGTCGGATTTGACCGAAGTCGCAGAAGCCACGTATTGGCGTCTCCTTTTCGTTTATTCGGGAGAGAATGCAGACTGCTTTTCGAGACTGGATAGCGCGCCAATCATACTCGCGCAGGCTCGCTGACCTCAACTGGTTCTTGAGTTGGAGTCATTGGCGTCGAGGTAGTTGGCGCTGCTGAGCGACGACGGCGTCTGCGGCGCGCCTGCGGTTGCTCAACCCGTCCGTTCATCGTAGCCAGTGCCGCCAGAACAAGAAACAATAAAGCGTTTGAGGTGGTATGAAGAGTGAAATCGAAAAAGCTATGCACCAGCACCGCAAAACAACCACTAAGCGCACCTATACACACGCCGCGGCGAAAGTCGTCTCGAGACTCACGGCGTACGAAGGCGCGATGAAACAACAAAATCACAAACAGCAGTGCCATTCCGGCGCCTATAATTCCCGCGTCAGAAAGAATTTGCAGGTAATCGTTATGCGCTTGTTCCAGTCGAAACAAGCCATTGCGTGAATCGTAGCGCGTGTAAACGAGTCCAAAGCCCCCCAGGCCGGTGCCGAGAAACGGATGGGCCTTGATAATGTCCACCGTCACACTCCAAAAGTGTGCGCGGCCGGTAGTTGGATCCTCGGTATTTACGGTTCCCACAAAACGGCTCAGCGCTCCCTCACCACCGAGCAGCACCACACCCGCAAAGAAGACAACGATCAGGGCCAATGCCAGGGCAGTACGAGCCGCAGTCCCGGGTCCACGGCGAGTCTTTTCCTCGCTTCGCTTGCGGCGGCGGATTCCTCCAATAACGGCAAGAAAAAGTACTTCCGCTACCAGGCTTATGATTCCACCGCGAGAGTTGGTCATGATCAGCGCCACGGCCATCAGACCGGCGGCAAACAAGTAGATGAATCTTTTCTCTTTCTCAATGGCCCCGGCGAAAATCAGCCCCAGGGGTAACGCTATAGTCAGTTCCATGTACCCGGCAAAGTGGTGACGATTAATAAACGGTCCGAAAGCCGAGCTCTGAGCCAACTCTCGCACCCAATAAACTTTATTTGGGCTGGTGAAAGATTGTGTCAGTCCGAAGAGCGCCAGAAAAAACCCGAAGATCGTAATGGTTCTGACCAGTAAACGCAGTCGATGAGGGGTGTCGGTGAAAACCAGCGCCGCGGCGAAGTAGATAAAGAGAGCCGCTGCCTGGACCAGGAATAAACGCGTTGAGTATGGGTCAAACGATAATGAACGAACCGCGGCCACAGTCAGACCGGCGCCGCCCTCAGCGTTCCGCAGCGGAAGCAATTGCACCAAGCCAAGAGCGAGCAAGCCCAACAACGGCAGTTGCAAGCTGTTTCGACTGAGCCGCAAGAATCCCAACCCCCATCCGTCCAACACCCAGAGCCCGACCATGGCCGCCGCACCCAGACTGAATATGGCCAAAGCCCAATAGTGCACCGTGCCATAAGCCAGTGCGGAAAGAACAATTGCCACACACAGGATAAGAAAAGCGAACCGGCTTGCCAGAGTATGTCGAAAACGAAAACCGGTAGACGGCGAACGCGTCTCCGGTTTTTGCATTTGAGCTGAAGTTGGATCAACCTCAGCGGCTGAGAGAGAAGTCGTCATACCAGACTGTGCCAAAGATCGGACAGACAGAATTGTCTCCGCAAGAAGCGCGGGCGAAGCGGACCACGACCGCGCCGGATTTTTCCCCTGTCTTGAAAGTGAGCCCCAGCCGCTGCCAGCCATTGGTACCCAACGGCGCCGGATCGGAGGTGGCGAAAATCGATCCATCGGCAGCGTCGGCAATTTGAATTATGGGAGTAGCTGCGCTCTGCAAGTTTTGCGTTCTGATGTAGCACTCAAAGTTGTAAGTTGTGGCCGGCAGCACCGCGACTACCTGAGAAACGTTGATCGCATCGAGACGCGAGTTGACCTGGAACGTCAGACGCAAACTGCGATTACTGGCGTGGCCGGTGTTCACGTCAATTCCGATTTGAGTTTGCGGAGCGGTCTTTACTTGCCAGCCGAAAATCGTGTCACCTTCTCGCGGCAGGTCATCTTCAAAACCGCCGTCAAGGATTTTTCCAATGCTGGCGCGATAGTTTATCGAAGGCGACAGGTCATTCCATATCGACATCGCCTCATGAAAACGCTTTGCCGCAAGCAGCGTAGTGAGCATCGACTTGCCCGCGTCGCGGTTTGCCTTCTTTTCACTCTCGCTCAGAGTGCCCCATACCTTGAGACCATCGTCCGCTCTATCGCGCCCGAGCAGGTATTCCGCAAACTGGGCCCTTGCCTCGGGAGTCGAACCGATGGCCGTCTTTACGGTCTCGATGTCGGCGTTGTAAACCTCCCAGGCGAGATTAAAAAGCTGGGGACGGAGCTCGGCATTGCTTTCGCTCGCGCGGCGAAGCTCCGCAAAAGCTTCCGGGTAACGCCCGTCGCGGAGCAGCAGGTTGCCCAAAAACCAGGCCGGGTACGAATACGATGGCGCCAGTTCGACGGAGCGGCGCAGGGCTTTCTCGGCCCGTTCAGTGTCGCCATACTCTTCAAGCGCCCTGCCCAGCGACATCCAGAATCGATAGTCATTGGGCGAAAGACTCACCGCTTTCTCGTATTCCTGGATCGCCTGGCCCAGTTGGTCGGGCGGAAATTTCCTCTGGACAATGTCACCCAAACGCCAGTGTGGCAGAGGATCATTAGGCGCCAACGAGACTGCGGTTCTTAAGGATTTAATATCACCTTCATCGGGATCAAAATATTCCGCCATCGTATTCCCGACATACCAGCGGACTACAAACCAACTCCACACCAACGCCAGCGCCAAAAGGAGCAGCATCAGGATTCGTGCGAACGCCTTGCGGGCATCGATTTGGATCACCTCAGCCATAAAGCCCAGTCTGTCTAGTTGGAAAGTTCTTCGATCGTAATACGCATTCGCTTGACAGTGATTCGGCGTTCATTGCAGCAAAGCAAGATCTCTTCGACGCGCTCTTCCGGCATTTTCGAACTCGAGATAACGATCTCATCGATTTCATGTCGCGCACACAGCGCACCAAGATCGCCATTTCCGTTGATCACCTTCAGTCCATGAATAACCTTGCCACTCTTGGCGGGGTCATCATCAAGAAAAGCGACTGGCGATAGTTTCAATTTCCGGTTGTTTTGCAGTTCTCGCAAAATCAATTCGCCGCCATCTCCCGCTCCATAAATCAAGACGCGCCGCCCTCCACCCGCCTTGCCCGCGGGAATCATCTGGCGAAAGAGTCGAAAAGCCATGCGGCTCCCGGCCAGAAACATGAGCATCAACAAGCCGTCAATCAGGAAAACCGTGCGGGAAAAACCCTCAAAGCGAAATTTGAAAAGGACCGCAACCACACTGGCGACTGAACTAAGCACTACCGCTTTTGCGAATAGGATAAGATCGTCGACGCTCGTGTACCGCCAGATGCCGCGGTACACTCCCAGGCTCAAGAAGACCAGCATCTTCACGAAGACGAGTACCGGCAAAGTGCGCAGGAACAAGGTCCACGCGGGACTCCTCGAAAAAGCGCC
>Ga0137404_10000004_pt1 | contig 130276 bp, 124 predicted proteins | sample CZOMad2_1_16fung_FD_108285 | JGI IMG/M metagenome (GOLD analysis project Ga0137404, IMG submission 108285) | Vadose zone soil fungal communities from Angelo Coast Range Reserve, California, USA - CZOMad2_1_16fungal (Illumina Assembly) | ecosystem: Environmental > Terrestrial > Soil > Vadose... | reverse complement strand
GGGCGAAGGTAGAAACCGTCTTCTCGGTGGTAAAACGCAAGCTGTCGGCACGCGCTCCCGGTCGTCGCCTGGTCAGGCAAGTCCGACAAGCCCTCCTTCTCGGACTCACCTACAACCTCTACCGTCTCAGGCATCGCTCCACTCGGCGAGGATGTCAACAGAGCCACTTAAAGTCCTTTGCGCCACAAGTGTTCATTCCAAAAGGGTTGTAGGCACATTTTTTGTAAGTGTTCATTACAAAGGAGATAGGGGAAATAAGGCAGGAAGATAAGGTGCTGCACTTGATCGCGCAGGCCCCTCGCGAACGTCGCTCGGAGTAAACAAAAGTGGGGTCGAAGATTTCGAATGGGGCTCGATTACACTCGTCAGAGTATCATAAATAAAGTACCAAGTCAATAGATAAATATACAGTATTTAATACTAGCGTTTAGAGGCGTGGCGACAGAGTGGCAGGAAAATTCAGATGGCCGCCGGGGAGGGCGGCCATCCGTACTGATGCTGCCTCGGACGGACCCCGAGGGATCCGGCCTGCCGCTTAACGACCAAAGCCACCCAGTGCGGCGCGGACTTGGCCGCGCCGTGCCGGGTGACATTTGGCAATTAAGAATTAGCGGCCACGCGAGCCTAGAACAGATCCGTGGGCTTGGTGTTGACGGTGACGCGGGTGGCGTTGATGTTGCCGATGATGTGAGCTTTCAGATTCAGCTGCGTGTCGTATTGATCGATGGAGAAGCTACCGGAGTAGCTGTTGCCATCGGCCGAGAGAGTGACGTTCTCGCGGATGTTGGCGGGCCCTTGCATCGTGCCATCGGGGTTAAAGCTCAGAGCGAAGTGATTGAGGGAGTATGTGTTGCGGCCCGTTTTTGCCCAGACGCCGAGGCAGAAGTTCGCGGTGGCGGGCGGACGGGAAGAGTTCAAGATTTCGGTGTTGTCGGAGTGCCACTGGGAGAAGCCCGCGTCTATAACAGCGCCGTCGGGGATGGGCGGGTTGGTGGTGCCTTGGGAAGTGAAGACGACATGCCAGAAGCCAACTATGGAAACGTTGGAATCGCCCTGGTCGTTTTGGGAGACGCTCGCGCCGGTCTTGACGGAGGCGCGGAGCGGAACAGACCGGGACAACAGACTGTTGGCGTTGTTCATTGTGGAATGGCCGTCACCTGAACCCGTGCCACATTGAGCAGACGCGTTGAATGCAAAGACACCACCTGCCAAGAACAGAACTGCAAAAGAAACGGACAACTTATGAATGATCGCTTTCATTGGATTTCCCCTTTCGGTCGGCAAAGGCCGGCGGCGGGAAGCTAACAATGAGGGGAGAAAGCAGCAATGGAGGGGGGCTGAAGAAGGGTGAAGGATTGGTGAAGCTGTAAGGGGCTGAAAACAAAGATGATTTGATGATGTTACATCTGGTAGTGCTATACTCCGCGCAAATCTGAGGCGATGCCCAACGACGGGGCAGCCTCGGAAGGCGTCCCCTACAACATCCAGGTCGAAAGTCAGTGGATCAATATCTTCTAAAATTCGGCGCGTTTGTGCTCGATTGTGCGCGGTATGAGCTGCGGCGAAACGAGCAGATGGGCGTGGAGAAGAGGGCCGTCTCGGAAGACGGCCCCTACCACGGCCGCGTCATCAAGCTGGAAAAGATTCCGATGGAATTGCTGATTTTGCTGGCGAAGGGCGAAGGGAGGCTCGTGACGCGTGAGGAGATTGAAGCAAAGCTTTGGGGAAACGGAGTTTTTGTAGACGCAGAACACGGGATAAATACGGCGATCAGGAAGGTTCGACAGGCACTGGGAGACGATCCGGAACAGCCGAAATTCGTGCAGACGGTGCAGAAGAAGGGGTACCGGTTCATAGCGGACGTGAAGAAGGTTGAGGCGGCGCAGAAAACTGCGGCCAAAGTGGAAGCCATAGCAGAGGTTTCAGACACCCAAGAAGGCGAAAAGCGAGAACGGGAAGTAACGCGCAAGGCCGGAAGGCGGCGATGGGCGTGGATTGCGGCGGCGGCCGCGATTTTGCTGGCGTGGCCAGCAGCGAAGTTTCTTGTGCCGAAACTGACTCGGGCGGACAAGAAGGCGGCGACCATTCGATCGATTGCGGTGCTACCGCTCGAAAACATTTCGGGGGACAAAGAACAGGAATTTTTCGCCGACGGGATGACGGATGAGCTGATCACAATGCTTGCGAAATATCCGACGCTACGGGTGATTTCGCGAACGTCCGTTATGCAATACAAAAAGGCGCAAAAGCCATTGCCGGAAATCGCGCGAGAGCTGGGAGTAGATGGAGTTATTGAAGGGTCGGTATCACGCGCGCAAGGGCGAGTCCGGGTGCGAGCACAGCTCATTAGTGCGGCCACCGATACGCATCTCTGGGCAGAGAGTTACGACCGCGACCTGGGTGACGTCCTTACGCTGCAGCAAGAACTGGCCAGGAGTATTGCGGAGCGGGTGAACATAGCCGCCTCTCCTGTGGGAGCCGCGACGCATTTCGTATATGTGCCGGCCAATCTTGAGGCGCGAGACGCGTATTTCCGGGGGCGCGAATATTGGACGATAGGGCAGTACATGAAGGGCGCGGAGTTTCTCGAGCAGGCAATTCGGCTCGATCCGAAGTATGCGGCGGCCTATGCGGGGCTGGCGGACGCGTACACGGCATCGGCTGTCTCCGGACGGATGCCATCGGCAACTGCGATGGCAAAAGCGGAACCAGCGGCAAAGAGGGCTCTCGAGCTGGACGATGAATCGGCGGAAGCGCATCACGCATTTGCGGCGAATGAACTGTTTCTACGGTGGGATTGGGAGACTGCGGAAAAAGAAAGTGAACGGGCTCTTGAATTGAACCCAGGGCTTGCGGAATTACATCATCTGCATGCGTATATTCTCGATGCGCAAAACCGCATGGAAGAGTCACTCCAAGAAGATAAGCGATGTGTTGAGATCGATCCGTTTGGGCGCGGATGGGCTTACGGTTATGCGCTATATCGGGCCAGGAGATTTGATGAGGCACTGAAAGAATTTGAGCGAAGGTCCGCGGCTCAGCCCAAGGAGGCGTTCTTTCATGAGTTTCTTTCCTCGATACACGAGAGGAAGGGCGAACATGCACAGGCAATGGAGGAACTGAGGAAGGCTCGCGCGTTGGAAGATGAAAGTGACGCGATGAAGGCGCTGGAAGAAGCTTACCGAAAAAACGGTTTTGTTGGGGTCATGGACGCGCGCTTGGCCAAGTTGAAAGAGACGGCGAAGACTGAGTATGTCGCGCAGCTCAGGTTGGCGGGATTTGCGGCACGAGCGAATCGGAAAGAGGAAGCCTTGCAATATCTGGAGCGGGCATACGAACAGCGCGAACCACTGATGGTGAGGCTGCTGCACGATCCGGACCTGGACGCGCTCTATGCGGAGCCGCGCTTTAAAGCCTTGGTCAAGAAAATGAGATTGCCGGGTGGAGATTGATTGGCCGCCGCGCTGCGGAATTTCTGCGGGCTTATGGATGCAAGCTGGCAGGAGTGGCTTCTACGGCGGCGTGCGAGAGGGCGCGGTGAACGGCGGAGGAGAGTTCGGTGACGAATGAGGCGTCGCCGAAACCGTCGGTGCGATAGGTTACTTTTCCCGCGCGATCGAGGACGATGACAGTGGGGAATGCTTCAACGCGGAATAGGTCGTCGAGGCCGTCGGCGAAGACAGTGGTGGTGCGCGGCTTGATTTCTTCGAGGTAGGGAGCGACGAGGGATTCGTCGTCGTCGCAATCGGCGGCGAGGAATAGAACGTTGGGATCGTCGCGGAATTCGGCTGCGGCTTTTTCGTAAAGAGGTTCGAGGGCACGGCAGGGACCACACCAGGTAGCCCAGAAATTCACAACCAAAATCTTTCCTTTTTGCGCGGCGAGCGGATAGGCGCCGCCGGCAGGAGCTTTGCGCAAGACGAAGTCGAAAGGTTCCTTTGCTCCGGCGTTGCGCTTGGGTTTGGGCGCGGATGAGGAGGAGATTTCGTCGAAGGTGGTGAGGAGAAAATCGCCGAGGCCTGCGTCGGAGCCGTGAGCGAGACGCCAAACATTGCCGAGTTTTTGACGGAGTTCGCGGCGATGCTCGTTCTTGGCGGAAGAGTCGAGGAGAGAGAAGGCGCGGGCGTATTCGGTAATGGCCAGGGAATAGTTTTTTTCGAGTTCGTCGAGTTCACCGAGTTTTTCGGCAGCGGCGGAGTTGGGGAGGAGTGCGTAGCTGGCTGCAGCATCTTTGCGGGCGGAGATACTGTCGTGAAGTTTGGATTCGAGGCGGGCGCGAACGAGAAGAAGCGAGGACTCGTCGCGTTTTCTTTCATAGGCCCATTCTTCGGGGGAGACGCGAGGTGATTTTTCGTTATCGGAGGAGTTGCGAACGTATTCGATGACACGAGAGGAATAGTTGACGGCGCGATGAAGGGCGGGTTCATCGCCGGTTTTTTCGAGGAGTTGGATGGTGAGGAGCGTGATGGACATGTCTTCGGGAGTGAGAGAGACAAGGCGCTCGGCGTAAGAGGCGGCTTTCGAGGTGTCTCGGAGCTGGAGGCAGGCTTCGACGAGGGCGCGGAAAATTTGCGGGCGTTCGGGAGCCTGGGGATATTTCTGGAGGAAGTTTTCGAGATTGCGGACGAGAGCGGCACGATCGTTACCAGCGGCTTCGATGGTTTGTTGGAGTTCGTCGGAGGGGGAGAGTTGCTTAGGTGCGGATTGATTCGCGGGAGATTTCTTTGGAGGGGGAGGAGTTTGGGCGAGGAGGGGCGCAGTTAGGAGAAGGCAGAAACCGAGGGCGGTGAATCGCGGCATGAGGGAATTTTATATGAAGAGGAGAAAAGAGTCGTGGGGCCGGCCCTAGCCGCCGGCGAAGACGCCAATCGGGAGATTGGCGTTCCTAGGAAGAGGGTTGGACGTGGATGCCCCCGGAGACGGTGCGGACTTCGACGCGGCCGCCGGGAGTGCCGACGTGGGCGCGGAGGGAGTGCTTGTCCTGATCTTCGATGACGATGGGGAGATCGGTACGGATTTGGCCAGAGACGGCTTCGGCGGAGAGATGGAAGCCGGCGTCCCTGGGAACGGAGACTTCAACGCTGCCGGAAGCGGTTTTGAGGTGCCAATAGCTATTGCCGGCGGGATTACCGGCGACTTTAATGCCGCCGGAGGCGGTGTTGGCTTTGACGTCGTTGCTGGCACCAGCGACGGTGACAGAGCCGCTTGCGGCGTCGGCTTCGACGCGCCCGCCGGGGGTTTTGACATTGATGGAGCCGGAGATGGCGCGAACGCGAAGGTCACCTTTGACCGAGTTGACCTCGATGCTGCCGGAGGCGCTGGTGATGCGCGCGTCGTCGCCGAGGTTGCGGACATGGATGGAGCCGCTGGCCGATTTGATTTGCACGCTGCGATCCACGTTTTCGACGGTGACTTCTCCGGAAGCGGAGTCGACCGTAACCGGACCGCGAACGTGTTGAATATTCTGCGAGCCGCTGGCGACGCTGATGGCGAGTTCGGTTTCCTGCGGGACTTCGATGGTGTAGGAAATGGACGTGTTGCGGAAGCTGCTGAAGTCTTTACCGATGCGGATCAGGCCGGTGCGTTGTTCAATGGGCGGATTGTCTATGACCCTTTTCAATTCATCCTTTGCGCTGCCGAAAAAGGAGCCGGCGCTGACTTCGGCATGGATGTGGACTTTGCCGTCGGCGGCGCCAGAGATGCGGACGGCGCCCGAGCTGTTCGAGAGTTCGAGGCGCAAGGGGCCGGAGACGGAGAAAGTGCGATCGAAAGAGCCTTGTTCTGTTGGGCCAAAGCCGCAAGCGGCGAGCGCGGCGGCTGTCGTGAGAAGGGCCGACAAGTAGACTACGCGAGTTCGCATTCGTCCTCCAGCGCAAGGATACGCGCTTTGGGCTGTTATGAGTAGATACGGAAAATGGGAGAGGAATGTTCCGTTAGGAAGGGCGCGGGAGGGCATCGTTGAGGGAGCCTTGGCGGTAGCCTTCGAGGTCGAGGGAGACATAGAGAAAGCCAATGGATTTGAGGCGGGCGTTGATTGCGGCGGCCATGTCGGGAGTGAGAGCACGGGGGAGTTCGTCGCGGGCGACTTCGACGCGAGCGAGTTTGTCGTGGAGGCGGACGCGGAACTGATGGAAGCCGAGGTCGCGCAGGGCGGCTTCGGCGCGATCAATGAGAGAGAGACGTTCGGGGGTCACTTCGGTGCCATAGGGGACGCGCGAGGCGAGGCAGGCGGAAGCGGGGCGATCCCAAGTGGGGAGACCCGCGCGGCGGGAGAGTTCGCGGATTTCGGATTTGCGGAGGCGGACGTCGAGGAGCGGAGCGAGGACGTGATGCTCGGTCGCGGCACGATGGCCCGGGCGGAAGTCGAGCGTGTCGTCCGCGTTGACGCCGTAGGCGATGGCTGAGATTTTGCGAGCAGCGGCGAGTTGGTCGAGGACGGAGAAGAGTTCGTCCTTGCAGAAGTAACAGCGATCGCCGGCGTTGGCGCGGTAGGAGGGGTTTTCCATTTCGTGAGTTTCGACGAATTCGTGACGGATGGAGAATTGGAGGAGGAATACGAGAAGTTGATCGCGGTCGTAGGTGGCGTAGCTGGGAGAGATGGCGGTGACGGAGAGAGCGCGATCGCCGAGGGCGCGGTGTGCGGCCCAGGCGAGATAGGCGGAGTCTGCGCCGCCGGAGAGGGCGATGATGAGGGAGGGAAGTTTTGCAAGATTAGAGAGAAGTTGGGATTCCTTTTGATCGAGGGAAAGAGAAGAAGGATCGTCGAGACGGATTTGAATGACAGAGCTCATGGGATGAGAGAAGTATAACGCAATAACATTCCAGAAATTGTGCGATGGCTATTTGAAATCGAGGAGGACGTCGACAGTGCCTTTGGCGGGGTCGGTGCGGAGCCAATGGCCGACGTTTTCGTAGTGGACGGGGAGATCACCGAAAATTTGGGCGGGTTTATTTTGCAATCGGGAGAGATAGGTTTCGAATTTGGATTTGTCGAAGAGTTCGTTGGGTTGGACGGGAAATGTCTCGCGGATTTTGCGCTCGCCCGCGACAGAGAGGCCTGTGAGGACGAAGGTGGCCATTTTGAATTGCGCGCCTTCGGTGATGCGAGCCTTGTAGGAAACGGTGTGGGCTGAATCGTCGAACGTTTCGACCGGTTCGACTTTTGCCTCGATATAGCCGCGATGGCCATATTCTTCCTGCACGCGATCCCAACCGGAAAAGATTTTTTCACCGTCGGCGATGTCATTTGCCTTGAGGCCGAAAAGAGCATCGAGTGCATCACTGGGAATGAGTGAATTGCCGGACCACTGAACGGCCGTGAAATGATAGACGGAGCCGGCTTCCACAGGAATGTAAACCGGAATTTTGTCAGGTAGTTTTTCGGTAGGCGCGCCGCTAAGCCGGACTTGCGGCGGGCCGAGTTTAAGACGGAGAAAACCTTTTTTGAGATAGCCCGGGCGAACTTGTTCAGTGAGGAAGATGTCGATCGCGAGGCGCGAATACGGTTTGCCGCGAAGTTCCGCCAGATGCGTCTGGATGGCACGGTCTTCCTCGAGTGAGGGGTCGCCGAAGCCGATGGAGGAAATCAGAAGGGAAGCGCCTTCGATGGAGAAAGACTGCACGTTGCCATCGCCGATGGGATTGGACATGACTTGATGCTCGACAGTGACGTCGAGCTTGTGAGTAGCGAGTAGAGATTTGATGGCGTCGCCGGCTTCGTCAACGAGCGGGCCTGACGCGGGGAGAGTACCGTCATAAGCGGGATTTTTTGCGCGAATGGCCGCGGCGATTTCGGAATCGTCGAACCACGGGATGTTGTCGAAGAAGGCGGGGAGAAGAGCATTTTCTTCGACATGAAAATTTACCGTGAGCTGATCGCCGCGGGTGTGGAAGTCGTATTTGACGTGAGCGAAGAGACCGGTGTGGACGAGTTTATCGGCGGCAGCCTGGAGAGCGTCGCGGTCAACAGAGGAGTTTAGTTGGAGTTCGGTGAGGGCGATGATTTGGGATTCGGTGAGTTTTTTGGCACCATCGGCGTGAATTTCGTGGAGGGTGGCGGAGGAAGGAGATTGGGCGAAAGACACAGTCGTTGTCGATGCGAATGCCACCAAGAAGAAAGAAAGAATAGACCGCAGCCGCATGGCAAGAAGCATACTTCTATTTTAACGCGAAAATTTCGGCAAGAGCACATACCGTTCAGGAGATCGGCGTTCCAGGGAAATTATTCGACGGTGACGGACTTGGCGAGGTTGCGGGGCTGGTCCACGTCGCAGCCACGGCGGACGGCGATGTGGTAGGAGAGGAGCTGGAGGGGAATGATTTCAAGAAGGGGCGCGAGAAGCTCGGGCGCGGGCGGAAGCGTAATGACGTGACTGGCGGCGGAGCGCGCAAGATGGTCGCCAGCCGTCACGACTGCGATGACGATGCCGTCGCGAGCGCGAACCTCTTGCATGTTTGAGACGGATTTTTCGTAGAGCGTGACGGACGCCGGATCGGACTCATCACGTGTGGCGAGGACGACGACGGGAAGGTTTTCGTCGATGAGGGCGTTCGGCCCGTGCTTCATTTCGCCCGCGGGATAGCCCTCGGCATGAATGTAAGAGATTTCTTTGAGCTTGAGAGCGCCTTCGAGGGCGATGGGATAGTGAATGCCGCGGCCGAGATAGAGAAAGTCGGTGCAGCGAAAAAATTGGCGGGCGAGAGATTCGTAAAAGCCGGTTTCCTCGGCTTGGAGAACGGTTTCCATTTTGTGGGGGATGCGCGCGAATTCCTGTAGAAGCATTTTTGCGGAATCGCCTGAAAGAGCACCGCGCGTTTCGCCGAGGTGCATGGCGAGGAGCAAAAGCGCGGTGAGTTGCGAGGTGAATGCTTTCGTGGAAGCGACGCCGATTTCGGGACCGGCGTGGGTGATGATGGAGCCGACGGCCTCGCGTGTAATCATGGAACCGATCACGTTGCAGATAGCGAGCGTAGGCGAACCTTTTTGTTTTGCTTCGCGCTGGGCGGCGATGGTGTCGGCGGTTTCGCCGGACTGGCTGATGCAAACGGTAAGCGTCTTTGCATCGAGAATGGGATCGCGATAACGGAATTCACTGCCATAGTCTACTTCGACGGGAAGGCGCGCGAGACGCTCGATCATGAATTTGCCGGCGAGACCCGCGTGCCAGCTTGTGCCGCACGCTACGATGCGAACTTTTTCGAAGGCACGGAATTGCTGATCGGTGAGGCCGATGTCGCCAAGATAGGTTTTGCCCGTGTCGCGCGAAATGCTGCTAAGAAGCGTGTCGCGGACGGCGCGAGGCTGCTCAAAAATCTCTTTCTGCATGTAATGCTTGTAGCCGCCCTTTTCGGCCATGATGGGGTCCCAGGCGACGTGATGCGGCTTGCGTTCGACGGGCTTGCCATCGTGATCCATAACCTGCACGCCGGATTTGGTGAGTACGGCGATGTCGCCATCGGCGAGGAAGAAGATACTGCGCGTGTGCTCGAGAAGTGCGGGAATATCGCTGGCAACGAAAAATTCGCCTTCTCCGAGGCCGACGACCGCGGGCGGCCCCATGCGCGCAGCGACGATTTTGTGAGGATCGCGTGCGGACATGAAAACAAGCGCGTAGATGCCACGGAGTTGCTTGAGAGACTTGCGGACGGCATCTTCGAGCGGAACGCCACCCTGTGAGTTTTTTTCGACGAGATGCGCGACGATTTCCGTGTCCGTTTCGGTGACGAACTTGTGCCCTTCACGCTGGAGCTGTTCCTTTAGCTCGAGATAATTTTCGATGATGCCGTTGTGCACCACAACAATTTCGCCGGTGCAATCGCGATGAGGATGAGCGTTTTCTTCTGTCGGACGGCCGTGGGTGGCCCAGCGGGTGTGGCCGATGCCGTAGGTGCCTTCGAGGGGAGACTTCTGAATGACTTCTTCGAGATTGCGGAGCTTGCCTGAAGCGCGGCGAATGTCGAGTTTGCCGTTGCCGTTGACGACGGCGATGCCGGCGGAATCGTAGCCGCGATATTCGAGCTTACGCAGGCCTTCAATGACAACAGGGACAATCTTTTTTGGGCCGATATAGCCCACAATCCCGCACATGAGAAAACTCTCCTAGACTGAGGTAAAGCGTAGCACGGCACCGGAAGCTGAGGACAAATGGCTCGTGCGACCGCACTCGAAGAGCAATGGTAAAACGGTAGGGCTCCGTCCTGCACTACAGGCTTTACTCGACTATTTCGAAACGAAATTCTTCGATGACGGGGTTGGTGAGGACTTCCTTGGAGATGCGCTCGGTTTGCGATTGAGCGTCCTCGCGCGTGAGGCCGTCGAGATTAAGGACAAAGAATTTGCCCTGGCGGACGTCCTTAACGGCACTGAAGCCGAGTCCGGAAAGGGCGTGTTGAATGGTTTGACCTTGCGGATCGAGAACGGTGCGCTTCGGCATGACCCAAACGTGTGCTTTCATGCGGGAATTATAGCAAAAAGACGCGCTTCGGAAAGCGGCCCCTACCGACCCTGATCAATTTGAGGCAGGAGCAGAGCCGAACTGGAAGGCGTAGTCGAAGCTCATCTGGACAAGGGAGGCGAGCTCGGATTCGGAGAGGCCCATACGGTGGGCGCTGCGGTACTCGGTCACAAGGTCGGTGTGGAACATGGTGGGGTCGTCTGTCGAGACAACGATGGGAATGCCGTGACGAAAGAGTTGCGGGAGCGGGTGAGATTCGATGGGCGCGTTGGGCTGCGCGAGTTGCCGAGAGAGTGCGCCGGTGAGGACGTTGCTGCCGGGACAGACTTCAAGCGGGATGCGGCGGTCGGCGAGGAGGTCCATCAGAGAGGGATCATGGATGGCGGCGATGCCGTGGCCGATACGTTCAACGCCGAGGAGCTCAACTGCTTCGCGGATTTTTTCGGGGCCGCCGATTTCGCCGGCGTGCATAAGGCGATGAAACCCGAGGGCGGAAGCGGAATCGTAGGCGCGCCGGAAGTCGGCGGTGGGGACGCTGAGTTCATCGCCTCCAATGCCGAAGGCGACGATTTTTCTTGAGGCGGAGTTGCGAGCGGCATTGACGACTTGCATGGCGGCGTCCGCACCAAACTGGCGGACGGCGTCGAAAATCCAAAAAAGTTTAAGGCCACGGGATTCGAACGGTTCTGCAGCATTGAGGATGGCTTCGAAGTTTTTTTCGGGGCTTTGTTTGCGGAGAAGCATGACGCCGACGGAAAGCGTGATTTCGGCGTAGACAACATTCTGCGCGAGGAGCTGTTCGGCGAGATCCTGGACGATGAGGGCGTAGTCGTGCGGAGTGCGAAGAAAAGACGTGACCCACTTGAAGGCGTCGAGAAATCCGAGGAAATCGGTGTAGGAATAGCGCCGGCGGACTTCGTCTTCGGTAAAGTGCACGCCGTGGCGAGCTGTGAGCTTGGAAACGATTGCCGGGCGAATACTGCCTTCGAGGTGGAGATGCAGCTCGGCCTTGGGTAAAGAAAGAATACGTTCAGGGAAAGTGCTCTCGATCATACAAGCAGACTTAGCGGGGAAGTTGGGGCTGGCCCGCGTTTTTCCAGGCGGTGAGCCAGAAAGAGCCGACATCGGTGGAAGCGTCGGAAAGCTGGCGGACGAGAATCGCGGCGGCTTGATTGTAAAAGCGGTCGTAGTATTCGTCGGTGTAAGAGTTGAGGCCGCGGCGGGAGTTGCGGTCGGCGAAGAGAATGGTTTCGAGCCAACTGTGCGAGCGTAGGCAAGCTTCGAAGGCGTAATCGGTCGGATCCGAGATGAACATAGCGTCGTTCGGGCGCATGGGGAAGAAAGAGCCGTAGCGATCGATGAGCGTGGTACCAAAGCGATCATTTACGCCGGGCTGGCCGGTCAGTTTGCCGTCGTTATTGTCGGTGGTGTTGAAAGGGTCGTGTGCGGCAGCGACGTAATTGGCGAGAATGGCGGCGTTGAGCCGGGCTTCGTCCCATTTTCCGGCACGCATGGCGTTTGTGAGTTTTTCGCTGTAAACGCCTATTTGCCAGGGGAGCAGGCCGTTTGCTTCCAGCTTTACGCGGCCATATTTCAGGACGGCGGATTTGTAATCGCGAGGAAGCGCTTCGAAAGGGAAGCGGCCGTATTTTTCGAGAACGAGATATTGCGTGCGGCGCTCGTTGGGGGCTTTTTGAGCGGAGGCGGAGGGATCGTTGACGTGCTGCAGGAGAGAGTTGCGGCTGCTTTCAAAAAAAGGGCGCATTTCCTGCGGAAGAGTTTCGATGGCGCGATTGACGATGAGTTTGTTGGCGTTGTCGCCCCAGGCGCGGGCCTGAGGAGGCATGAAGGGAACGGAAAGAAGCGCTGCAATGGGCAGCAAGCTTGATAAGCGCAACCTTCTTGATAAGCACAACCTGGGGACACGAACGGCGCGGAACACGCAATAGCCTCGCTCTATTTGGCCGGAGGCGGATTGAGCGTACTGCGCTTCCGGCTGTAAGTGAAGTAAATCACAAGTCCGATGACAAGCCACACAAAGAATCGGATCCAGTTCATGATAGGCAGCCCTGCCATCAGGAGCAAGCAGGTGAGGATGGTAAGAATCGGCGCGAGCGGTCCGCCGGGAGCCCGGAAAGCGCGAGGGCGATCCGGCTCGCGGTAACGAAGGATGAGGACACCGGCAGCGACGAGCGCGAAGGCGAAAAGAGTGCCGATGTTGGAGAGGTCGGCGAAGGTGCCAATATCGAGAAGGCCTGCTGGAATTCCCACGACAAAACCCGCGACCCAGGTGGAAAAATCCGGAGTGAGATGCCGCCGGTGGACGCGGCTGAAAATCTTTGGAAAAAGTCCATCGCGAGACATAGCGAACCAAACGCGCGCCTGGCCAATTTGAAAAACGAGCAGGGAAGAGATCATGCCCATCAGCGCCCCGATAACGACCACGAGGCGAAGAGTCGAAACATTGAATTTTTTGAGAGTGTTGACGACGGGAGCGGCGTCGTCGAGAAGAGTATCCCAGCGAACCAGACCCGTAAGCACGACGACGACGGCGATGTAAAGAAGCGTGCAGACGACCAGCGTGGCGATGATGCCGCGCGGCAGGTCGCGCTGCGCGTTGGTACATTCCTCGGCGGCGGTTGAGACGGAATCAAAGCCGATGTAGGTGAAAAAGACGATGGAACCGCCGGTAAGAATGCCGGGCCAGCCGTTCGGCGCGAAGGGATGCCAATTTGCAGGATGAATGAGGCGTGCAGCGAACGTGACAAACGCGAGGATGGCGATGATTTTGATGAGCACCATGATGTTGTTGGTGCTCGCCGATTCGCGAATACCACGGACGAGGATCATGGTGAGAATCATCACGATGATGAAGGCTGGCCAGTTAAAGCCGAAGTGCCAGCCCGGGCCGTAAATCATGTTGCCTTGCAAATCGCTTAAGCCGCTCGGCAAGTACGCGGGAGAAATCCAGCGCGGATCGGGATGTAAGCCGAACCAATCGAGAAGATTCACGATGTGCTGGGAGAAACCGACGCTAACGGCCATGTTACTGACGGCGTATTCGAGAATTAAATCCCAGCCTATGATCCAGGCGATGATTTCTCCCATGGTTGCGTAGGTGTAGGTGTACGCGCTGCCAGCGATGGGAATCATGGCGGCGAGCTCGGCGTAACAAACGGAAGCGAAGCCACAGACGATGGCGACGAGCACAAACGAAAGCGCAATGGCGGGGCCGGCTCCCGGGCGGCCGAACGATGCAGAATGATGAACGAGATATTCGAGGAGCGGCGCGTTCAGGATGGAAGAGGCCTGGAATTTTTGACCGGCGATGGCAGTGCCGACGATGGTGAAAATGCCGGAGCCAATGACGGCGCCGATGCCGAGCGAAGTGAGGCTCAGCCAGCCGAGGGATTTCTTGAGACGGAGTTCGGCGCCTTCACAATCGGAAATGAGTTTGTCAATGTTCTTGCGACGGAAAAGGGATGAAGGCACTCAGGCTCTCCGAACGCATCCGGGCGATGCGATGATTCCCCTGCCGGATACGAAGATAAGTGCGTGCCACACTTTATCGTGAGAAGGGGTGTGGCGCAAGAAATGGCCTTCGCGTTTGCATCGTGCCATGCAACCTCACGCGGGTTGGAGTTGAGCGTAGCGCTCGATGAATTTCTTGGTGCCACGGCCGGGAAAGCTGACGGAGAGGCGGCGGTCGTCCTCGTCGCCTTCGACGCCGACGATGGTCCCGACGCCGTATTCGGGATGGCGAACTTTGCGGCCGAGCATGGGATTGGCTTCGGCGCGGCGCGAGGAGCGGCCGAAGCTGGGAGTTTCTGAACGCTGGCGCGATACAGAAGAACGCTGCGCCGGTGGGGGACCACCGCGGACGCGGCGCACGAATTCTTCAGCGGAGTAGGAATATTCGGGGTCAGGCTCATAGCGCCGCGTCTGGCCAATTTCCGCCATCGAGCCGCCGGCGGTGTCCACGAGTTCGCTCGGAATTTCCGCGAGAAAACGCGACGGTTGCGAGGCGCGAAGCTGCTGCTCGTTACCAAAGATACGGCGATAGACGGCGCGCGTGAGCGTGAGGGTTTTGCGCGCGCGGGTCATGCCGACATAAACAAGGCGGCGCTCTTCTTCGACGCCTTTTTCTTCGTTGATGGAGCGGCCGTGCGGGCAGATGCCTTCTTCCATGCCCGTGAGAAAAACGTGATCGAATTCGAGGCCCTTGGTGCTGTGTAGCGTGATGAGAGTGACGCCGGGCTTGTCTTCGAAGGAGTCAGCGTCGCTGACGAGAGCGGCAGCGTCGAGAAAATCGGTGAAGGATTCGCCGGCGTCCATACTTTCGGCTACGGCGCGCGAGAGTTCTTCGAGATTTTCGATGCGCGCGACGTCGTCGGGCGTGTTGCGGTCGCGGAGCATTCCCATGTAGCCGGTTTCGTCGAGGATGTAGCGCAGGAAATCGGCGGGTTCACGTTCGGTGAGAGCTTGTTGCAGGCGGAGAATGAGTTCCTGGAAAGCGCGGACGGGAGTCGTGGCGCGGCCAGCGGCGCCACCGGCGAGAAATGTGTCGATCGTGGCCCAGAGGGTGGTGCTGTTTGCGCGCGCGGATTCGCGAAGGGCGTCAAGCGTTGTTTTACCTATGCCACGCGGAGGGACGTTGAGGACTCGGAGAAGAGAAATGTCGTCCTCGGGATGGATGGCGAGGCGAACGTAGGCGAGTGCGTCTTTGACTTCGGCGCGGTTATAGAAGCTGAAACCGCCGACAAGTTTGTAGCGAAGGCCGCGGCGGCGGAAGACTTCTTCGAAAGCGCGCGATTGGAAATTCGTGCGGTATTCGACGGCGCAGGTGAGAGAAGAATCGTCGTCGAGGATGCGCTGGAGTTCACCGGCGACGAATTCGGCTTCGGCCTGGGCGTCGCGCGCTTCGAAATAGCGAAGGTTCGCGCCGGCGGGCGATTCCGCTTTGAGCGTCTTGCCGAGGCGGTCGGGATTGTTTTTTACGACGGCGGCGGCCGCGTCGAGAATGTTTTGCGTGGAGCGATAGTTGTGTTCGAGACGGATGATGCGCGCCGCGGGAAAATCGCGAGAAAAGCTGAGAAGAATGGAAACATCGGCGCCACGCCAGCGGTAGATGGATTGGTCTTCGTCGCCGACAACGCAGATGTTTTGTTTCGGGCCGGTGAGGAGACGAAGAAGATCGTATTGAACGCGATTGGTGTCCTGATATTCGTCCACGTGAATGTATTGGAAGCGTTGTTGCCAGCGTTCGCGAACGGCAGGAGATTCACGCAGGAGTTTTGCGGAGCGCAGGAGGAGATCGTCAAAATCAAGGGCGTTACTCTGCGCGAGGAGCTTTTCATAGGCTTCGAAAATGTCGGCGACTTTGCGGCCGTCGGGACTGAAGGCCTCCGCACGAATGTGGGTGGCGGACTTTCCATGATTTTTGGCGTGGCTGATTTGGCTAAGGACATTCCGCGGCGCGAGGGTTTCGTCGCTGATGTTGAGGCGGGTCATTGCGAGCTTGACGGCGGCGAGTTGGTCATCGTCGTCGAAGATGGCGAAGTTGTAAGGCAAACCGGCAGCGGCGGCTTCGCGGCGAAGAACGCGAGCGCACAGCGAATGAAATGTGGAGAGCCACGGGCGTTCTGGAGGAATACCGGCGCGGAGAAGCAGATCGGAGACACGCGTCTGCATTTCTTCGGCGGCTTTGTTGGTAAAGGTGACGGCGAGGATGTTTTCAGCCGAAACGCCTTTCGAAATGAGATTGGCCATGCGAAAGGTGATGGCGCGCGTTTTGCCGGTGCCCGCGCCAGCAAGAATGAGGAGCGGGCCTTCGGTTGTTTCTGCAGCGAGACGTTGTTCTGGATTCAGTTGATCGAGGAGAGAAAGCATTGCGTCCGTTCAGAGATTTTTTGGCAACGCAATCATGTTAGCCGAGGGATGAGGGGTGCGCAAATTGGAGCTGTGGAAAGAAATCTCTCCTATGGAGAAAAAAGCGCATTCAGTGCGACGCAGAGCGGCTCAAATCAATGTCGAAAAAGAGAAGGCCGTGATTTTTTTCGAGGGCGACCAACTCCGGGACGTATAGGCGTGCATTGCTGAGTAAATCAAACTGGCCTTGCAGATCGAAATAGAGGAGTCCCTGCGAAGTATTGTGTGGAGCAATGACCCCATCGCGGAAACCCGCTTCTTCGGCAGCCTTGGCGAGTTCAGTCCAATTCTTGTCGTGGCCGATTTTTGTGGAAGAAGGCAGGGGAAGGGGGAGGCGGGTACGGCGGCTGGGGTCTTTGACCTTTGAACGAAAAACGGCGTCGGCGAGCTCTTCAGAAGTAAGTGAAGGAAGCTCCTGGCGGCTTTCGTCTTCGAGAACGAGAGTCAAGCGAATGCGGCTGAGATTCACGCGGATGCTGTCTGCTGTCTCATTGCGGAACATCACGCGGATAGCGAGGACACCGAAGGAATAGGGGTTCTTCTTGGGGAAAGCTTGCTTGTATTGAGCGAGATTGGTCCAGGGCTCGGCACCGATGGTCACGCCCTCGTGAGAATCGAGCGCGGATGTGCGCATGGGAGCAGGCTGCTGCTGTTGTTGTGCGGATGAGGAGGAAAACAAGAGCAGGGCAGCGCAAGGAAGGGCGAGGGCTTTTCTCATGCGTTTATAATAAACTTTTTCCATCTCGACGCCTTCGATTCCTTGTGCAGGTACGGGGTTGCCCTGCGCGAACGCTGAATAAGGGAGCGAGGCAGACCGGAGCCCGAGTTCGTGTATTTCTTCTACAGCCTGATGATGGCGCTTGCCGCGCTATTGCTCACACCGTATTGGATTATCAAAGGAATCAGCCAGGGAAAGTATCTTTCGAATTTGAGCGAACGGTTGGGATTTTCTTATCCCGCTTTGGAGAAGCTACCCAGAGAACGCGCCGGGGCAATCTGGTTGCACGCCGTCTCCGTTGGGGAAACCCTATCCAGTGTTGCACTGGCGAAGCGGTTGAAGGAGCGGTACCCGGAGCGGCCGCTGATTGTTTCAACGACCACGATCACGGGCCAGACAATTGCGCGAGAGCGAATGCCATTTGCGGATGCGGTGATTTATTTCCCCCTGGATTGGGCTTTTTGTGTGAAGCGTGCGCTGGCTGCGGTGAAGCCGGCGATCGTCATTGTGCTAGAAACGGAGATATGGCCGAATTTCTTGCGAGAGACCCGACAAAGCGGCGTGCCTGTCGTTTTTGTGAGCGGGAGAATTTCGGACCGGAGTTTTGCGCGTTATCAGAAATGGCTCGGGCGGACGGGATTTTATTTGCGGCCTTTTTTGCGGAGCACATTGGGATTTGCTTCCGGGTTCTTGATGCAAAGTGAAGAAGACGCGGAGCGCGTGCGTGCATTGGGCGCACCGGCGGAGCGGGTAAAAATCAGCGGAAACGTGAAATACGACCAGGAATTGCCGAAGGCGACTCCGCTGGCAGAATGGCTTGAGAAGGAAGTGAGGGCGAAGGGGCGGCGCCCGCTGATCGTGGCAGGAAGTGTAGTGGCGAATGAGGAGCCGCTTGCGCTGATTGCCTTCGGTGTCGTTCAAGGCGAGCACCGAAACGCTTTACTGGTGCTCGCGCCCCGCAAGCCCGAACGGTTTGATGCTGCGACTCAGTATATTGAGGACTCGCACCAGAAATTCATCAAACGATCTGACATAGCGGTCACTCTGCCTTCCAGCGCGAAGCACAATGGTGAAATTACGGAACTCCCCTCGGACATCGCGGTTGTGCTGCTCGACAGTATCGGCGAACTAGCGTCGCTGTATCGAATCGCAGACGGCGCGTTTGTCGGGGGGTCACTAGTGGAATCGGGTGGACACAATATCCTGGAGCCAGCTGCGTTTGGAAAAATCCCGGTGTTTGGGCCGTCGATGGAGAATTTTGCCGAGATGTCACAGCGCTTTGTGGCGGCAGGGGCGGCGGTACAAGTGCATAGCCCAGAAGATGCAGGCGTGACGTGGATTGAACTGCTGCGCGCGCCGGATCGCATGGCCCGAATGGGAGAGACTGCGAAACGACTGGTGGAAGAAAGCCGCGGCGCGACGGAGCGAGCGATGGCGGAGATTGAAAAGCAACTCGCGAAGCAGACGCACAATTAGATGGATCTGCCGTTGCCAATTCGAATTCTGCTATGGCCCTGGTCATGGATTTACGGAATCGTTGCACGCTGGCGCGTTTATTTTTACGAGAGGGGACTGTTCAAGAAGAAGCGGCTCAAGGCCGCTGTGATAAGCGTGGGAAACTTAACGGTGGGGGGAACGGGCAAGACGCCGATGGTGTTGTATTTGGCTGAGAAGTTTCTAGCTGAGGGAAAGCGCGTGGGGATTTTGAGCCGCGGCTATCGTGGTTCGGCCGACACTAGCGATGAGGTCGAACTGTTAAAACAGAGGCTTGGAAGCCGCATGAAGTTCGGAGTAGGGGCGGACCGCTACGCCCAAGGATGCAAGATCGAGAAAGAAGCGGCGGTGGATGTTTTTTTACTTGATGACGGATTTCAGCATTTGCAACTCGCCCGCGACGTGGACATAGTCTTGTGGGACGGTTCAAAGAAAATGCAAAAGCAATGGCTGTTGCCGGCGGGGGCTCTGCGCGAACCGATTTCCGCAATTCAAAGAGCAGATATCCTTGTCGTCACGCGCAGGATTGAGAAGCCTGCGATTGAGGCCACGGAGTCTCGCAAGAATTCAGTTTTTTGTGCCAGGACACGATTAATCGGTTTTCGCGGGCTTGGTCAAAAAGAGACGCCCTCCGCGCTTGGCGGGCTTAGCACAGGTCCGTTCCTTGCATTTTGCGGCGTAGGCAATCCGGCAGCGTTCTTTAATGACCTAAAAAGCTGGCAAATAGAACCTGTGGAAACGATCACCTTTAGAGACCATCATCGCTATTCTCAGTTCGATGTTTCCACGTTAATGGCCGGGGCTCGACAAGTAGGTGCGACAGCATTCATTACGACGGAAAAGGACGAGCAGAATCTGCGCGGTCTGGATTTCGGAGATTTCCACGTGTATGTTGCAGTGATTGAATTCGAGCTTTCTCCGGCGGACGAGTTTCATGCCGAGCTTGAGCGTTTGCTGCGAGAGAGGCGGGGGACATCAGCGTGAGAATCCTGATTCGAGCGACGAATTGGGTAGGCGATGCGATTATGGCGCTGCCGGCGTTGCGCGTTGTGCGGGAGAAATTCGCGCGGGGGGAGATTGGCATTTTGGCCCGGCCGTATGTTCTTGATATTTACCGCGAACAGGGAATTGCGGACGAATTGATTCCGTATGACTCGGCCGGTGAGCACAAAGGTCTCAGGGGGAGTGAAAGACTCGCAGCACAATTGCGCGAGAGAAAATTTGACGTCGCCCTGCTATTGCAGAATGCGTTTGATGCAGCCTGGCTGGCATGGCGGTCGAAGATTCCAGAACGAATTGGGTACGCTCGCGACGGTAGAAGTTTTTTGCTGACGAAAGCGGTCGAAGTGCCACGCGAAGGTGAAATACCAGCACACGAGAAGTTTTATTATCTGGAATTAGTGCGACGGGTAGGCTGGCTGGAGCGGCTTCCGGAAGTGCCTTGGATCGAGTTAAAGATCTCCAACGAGAAACGAGATCTAGCGGAAGAGTTTCTTGTTGCAGCCGGAGCGCAGCCGGGGCGCAAACGGATCGCAGTTGGTGCGGGGGCTTCGTATGGATCGGCGAAGTGCTGGCCGCCGGAGCGGTTCGCGGAAACATTGAATAAATTGACTGATGCGAATGATGCCGACGTAATTCTGTTTGGCACGGCTGGAGAGGCGGCCGTATCCGCGGCGATTCTTGCCGGCTTAAGAAGACCTGCGGTCGATTTGACTGGCAAAACGCCGATTGTGGAATTGCCGGGGCTGCTATCGCAATGCAATTTGTTTATTGGGAATGATTCGGGAGCGATGCATGTTGGAGCGGCAGTGGGATTGCCGATTGTAGCGATATTTGGTCCAACAGATCCCAACGGAACTGCACCGGTAACACCAAAATGCAGCGTTGTGCAGGAGAAAACCTATTGCAGTCCATGTTTCTTGCGGCGATGCCCTACGGATCATCGTTGCATGAAGGCGGTTGCGCCCGCGATGGTCGAAGCGGCAGCGCGGCTCCAATTGACGGCGGTGACTTCTGCCTGAAAACAACGCGTTGCGGCCAGCGGTTTTCTTGGACCGCGACGGGACGATTCTTGACGAACTTGGGTATTTGAATCACGCGAGCCGGTTTCGGATGTTGCCCGGTGTTGCAGGGGCGATCGCGCGCCTGAACGAATCAGGCTATCCGGTGATTGTGGTGAGCAACCAATCGGGTGTAGGACGAGGATACTTCCCGGAGAACGTCGTGACTGAAGTAAACGGCCTCATGGAGAGAGAGCTGGCAAAAGAGGCTGCGAAGTTGACGGCGATTTACTATTGCCCGCATGCTTCTGCGGAGGAATGCGACTGCCGAAAGCCGAAGCCGGGAATGGTAAAGCGAGCTGCGAAAGAACACAGCCTTGATCTTGTTCGTTCGTATTTTGTCGGGGATCGCCGGTCGGATATTGAACTCGGACACAGCGTAGGCGGGAAGAGCATTTTAGTGCGCACTGGTTATGGTGAGGGAGAATTTGTATGGCACGTCGGGGACTGGGCGGAAAAGCCCGATTTTGTGGCGGCGGATCTGACTGAGGCTGTAGGCTGGATTCTGGGAAAAGAGAGATGAAAAAAGCCAAGGCAAACGAGAACACAGGGCATGCCGCGGACCTAATGCGACTGGCGGAGATCGTCGAACAGTTTCGCGGGAAACGAGTTGTGATGTATGGCGACTTCGTTGCCGACGAGTTTCAGTATGGAGATATTTCGCGTGTGTCGCGCGAGGCTCCTGTTCTGATTTTGAAGCACCGCGAGACGAAGCTCGTGCCTGGTGGCGGAGCAAATGCAACAAACAACCTGGCCGCGCTTGGGGCGAAGGTTGCTCCTGTAACGGCCGTGGGAAATGATGCCGCGGGCGAAGCCCTCGTGGAATATTTTCGCGCGCTGGGAGTTGACACTTCGGGAATCGCGCGCGTGTCGAACTGGACGACGCCGACGAAGACAAGGTTTTTGGCTGGTTGGGCGCACACAACGGCGCAGCAGGTTCTGCGGGTAGACCGAGAACCGAATGAGACGCTGCCGGAGAAGGTTCGAGGGCAACTTATCAAAAAGCTCTCGGCAAAATTGCGCGGGGCCAATGCTCTGGCAATTTCAGACTACGGATTCGGATCAGCGGCGCCTGAAGGGGCGCGCGCTGTTTTGAAGAGGACGAAGAAGATTCCGGTGACGCTGGACGCGCGTTACGGATTAACGCGCTACGCCAGGTGCGGGATCGTTTCCGCAACACCGAATGAGGCGGAACTCGAAGCTTTGCACCATTCTTCGATTGGCAAGAATGCGGCGGAACTGGAACGCTGCGGACGCGCGACCCTGGCTGCGATGAAAATGGGCTCGCTATTAGTGACCCGCGGCCGAGATGGGATGGCGCTTTTTGAAAAAAACGGAAATAGATTTGCGCAAATTCCGGTGCACGGGAGCGATCAGGCTGTGGATGTGACGGGAGCTGGGGATACCGTGCTAGCCGCGTACACGCTGGCGCTCGCGAGTGGGGCGAGTGCCCTCGAAGCAGCCCACGTTGCAAACTTCGCCGGCGGACTGGTTGTGATGAAGCGCGGGACGGCAAGCGTATCGCAGGTTGAGCTGCTTGAAGCAATTCGCCGCGAGAGTTCTGGATCCTGAAGAATGCTGGACACCAGCAAAAAGATCTTGAGCCGGAAAGCGCTTCAGGAAATTGCTGCCGAGCTGCGCCGCCTAAAGAAAACCGTCGTTTTTGCCAACGGATGCTTTGATACGCTGCACGTCGGCCATGTTCGCTATCTGGAAGGCGCGAAAGCGGAGGGAGAAAGCCTGATTGTCGGAGTCAATGCGGATGCGAGCGTTGGAATTCTGAAAGGGCCGGGCCGGCCGATTCTGGACGAAAGCGCGCGGGCGCGGCTTGTGGCGGCCATTCGAGCAGTGGATTATGTCGTGCTTTTTTCGGAGCCGACCGTGGAGGCGCTGCTCGAGGAAGTCCAGCCGCACGTTCACGCAAAAGGGACGGATTATACGGAGGAGACCGTGCCGGAACGCGCGACCGCGGAGCGTTTAGGAATTCGCATTGCGATTGTCGGCGATCCCAAAAAACATTCGACGCGCGAATTAATTGAAACGGTTCGCAAGGGGCCACATGCCTGAGCCAAAGTTTCTCGTGGTGCGGCTTGGGTCGTTAGGAGACATCGTTCATGCGTTCCCCGCGGTGGCTGCGGTGCGAGAAGCGTTTCCCGGCGGAAAAATCGTATGGTTGACACACCTGCGATGGCGGGAACTCGTCGCTGCCACGGGAATTGCGAACGAAATCTGGGAAGTAGAGACGCGATCGCTTTCCTCGATCACGGAAATGCGAAAGAAGATTCGCGAAGAGGGTTTTTCTGCGGCGATCGATTATCAAGGATTGTGGAAGTCCGCTGCGCTGCCATTTTTGGCGCGTGTTCCGCGACGAATTGGATTTTCTTCCGCTAGTGTCCGGGAATTCGGCGTGCCATTCCTCTACACGGATAAAGTAGAAATTCACACCGCCCACGTGGCCGACATGAATGGCGAACTTTCGTTGCGAGCGGGAGCAGCAAAGCCTACGGGAAAGTTTTCGCTGAGCGTACCGCCGGAGGCACAGAACGCAGTTCGTGACGTGCTTCTGGCGAAAGGCGTGCAAGAATACGTGGTTTTGAGTCCCGGGGGCGGGTGGATTTCGAAATGTTGGCCAGCGGAGCGATATGGAGAACTCGCACTGCAACTTAATCGTGAATTGGGCGTGAGATCGGTGATCAACTATGGGCCGGGTGAAAAACAAGTGGCAGAGGGTGTGGTAGCGGCCTCTGGCGACGCTGCTCCCATCTTGTATAGCGGGACCTTTGGCGAATTGATGGCGCTCCTACAGAATTCGCGCTGCGTGGTTGCCGGAGACACGGGGCCAATGCATCTTGCCGATGCATTGGGAACGAGAGTTGTGGCGATTTTCGGGCCAACCGATCCGGAGAGGAACGGCCCGTATCTTGGTCGGGAGCCCGGTGGGAGGGCGATGGTGCTGCGTGCCAAGAACGTTGAATCCACTTACAAACGGGAGGACACGCCGCATCCCTCATTGCTGAAAATCAGCGTAGCCGACGTGCTCGAAGCGATGCATGAGGTGCGGATTTCTTCATGAATGGCGCTGCAAAATGGATTGCACGATGGCGCGTGCGACTGGGTTATTTGCTCGCGATTGCCGTGTTATTTTTTGCGGAGCCCAATCCGAAAAGCGTTGCGATCGGTGCAGCGATTGGGATTTTCGGGTTGTGGCTGCGCGCGTATGCGGCTGGTTATTTGAAAAAGCAGGAAGTCCTGACCACAACCGGGCCATACGCCTACACGCGAAATCCTCTCTATTTGGGCAGCGCGGTTTTAGCAGCAGGGACGGCTTGGGCGATGCATTCGTGGATCTCGGCTTCGATTCTTGCCGCATACTTCGCTGTCGTGTATTACGTTGTGATGCGAAGGGAGGAAAGCGAACTGCGCGGCCATTTTGGTGAAGCCTTTGAGATCTATGCGCAGCGGGTGCCACTCTTTTTCCCGCGATTGATGCCCGCACGAATAGAAGGAACCGGCGCAGGCGCTTTTTCCTTCGCTCAGTACAAAAAAAACCATGAGTATCAGGCAGCGATTGGATTTGTCGTCTTGTTAATTTTCCTGCTGGTGATTTGGCGGCTGCGCGGGAACTGAGTCCTTCGTCGAGACAGTCCGAGAACAATCGAGGAAACACGATATCTCCAGGCTGTTGCCGTCCGTGAGAATGTGAATTGCCTGCGCCACAAACGAGATCTCGTCACCCGCGTGAAGTGCTCGAAGTTGAAGGGAATCGCCGTGAGGAGAATAGCTGAGGCGCATGCCGCCGGTTGTCCGGATGGTGATGCCTTCGAATTCGACGGAGTTGAGCACGAGGTCGTAGCTAACTCCCCAGGGGAGTTCGGCGGGTTCATCGCGCAAACGCGCGTGCCAGCGCAAAGGAGTGGAATAGTCGAGACGGCCTGCCGCGGCCAGACTCAAGACATGATTTTCAGGTCCAGGTTGCGACGCGCACCACGCGCAATCACGCCCAAGCTGAGCCACGCTCCGAGAGAAAGAGTCGCAGCCAAAGCAATCAGGTTCTGGCGCAGGAGAATCAAGCACACAGCAAGCAGCATCAGCGCCAAGAAGAAAGCCGCGCGATTTGCCTGTACGGAAGTGGAAAAGTTAACGAGCGGCGAAAACAGGCCGAGTGCGACACCGCCGGCAAATGTGGCGGCGAGGCACAGGGCCGGGAGCTTCACGCAAGGAGCCTCAGGTGAACGAGCGTTTCAATGTGATGCGTTTGCGGGAAAAGGTCGAAAAGCTGAACTGATTCGATTTCGTAGCGCGGTGCGTTTGGCTTTGTACCTGCGGGCATACGTTCGGTCTGCAGAAGGACGGCTAAGTCACGAGCGAGCGTAGAAGGATCGCAGGAGAGATACACGATCACAGGCGCTCGAAGTTCGGCGAGTTTTGCCGAAGCCGCTTGGCCCAAGCCCGAACGAGGCGGATCGAGAACAATCACGTCAGGCGTCTCGTCAAATTTCTCCAGAAATTCTTCAGTATGAACGTTGTGAGAGGTTATTGATAAACCAGCCGCTTCGGCGTTCGAGCGCAAATCGCGCGTGGCGGCGAGATTGGCGTCCACACTGACGACCCGGTTAAATGTTTTAGCTAGAGGTAGCGAAAAAAATCCTACGCCGGCATACAGGTCAAGGGCGAGCGAACCGCTCTTACCAGCCACTACGGATTGGAGGAGGTCCTCGATCAGGAAACGATTTACCTGAAAGAACGAAAGATGACTCACTCGAAAATCGAAGCCGCCTGCCTTGTGAGTGAGAAAACCGGGCCCTGAAAGCTCGAGGCGATTCTTCTTTTGGTCGAGAAGAAGCAGGCTCTCAAGCTGCGGCAGAGCATCTCTGAAGAATTTGTGAAGCGCAACCGGCGCTTGCGTGAATTCGTGAAACGCAATATTCAACGCAATCTTTTCGTCGTTCGAATCGGCAAACGCCTCAATTTCCTGTACCTCACCGGGAAGTGAATTAGAACGTGCAAGGTCCTGCAGTTGGTGAAAGGTCTTCGCGAGAAGCGGAGAAAGTACGGGGCACTCGTCAACGGGGATAATCTTCGAGCTCTCAGGCAAAAAATAACCGATCGATCTGGGCATTGCCGAACGTACAGCCCATTGCGCGCGATTGCGGTATTCGAATGGCGCAGCCGCGTGTTCGGGGATTTCACCTTCCCAGCGCACTCCGCCGAGTCGCGAAAGCGTTTCCTTGAGAATTTCTTTCTTGAAGCGTACCTGCTCGTTTGCATCGATATGCTGATACTGGCACCCGCCACAGATCTTGAAATGCGGGCAACGCGGACTGATTCTCGATTCCGCCGGCTTCACGATTTCGGCGGGATTTGCCCATGCAAGTTTCTTCTTTTGCGATTTCAGCGATACCCGAACTTCTTCACCCGGAAGAACAAACGGCACAAAAACAGTTCTCTCGCCTTCATGCGCCAGACCGTCACCGCCGTACACAAGTTTCTCAATTGATACCATGAACTCTTCCGACATTCTGCGGACCCCATTCTGCTCTGATTTGTGCTGAAAGTGTAGCGCCGATTTCTTTGTGAAGCGCTAGTGTTGCAAATAAAACAGGCTTAGTCTTGGTAAGCGGAACTCTTCCAGCAGCCGCTTGTGCAAATATTGCCGCTCAACAAGCGCAATTTGCTCCGCGCGCATCTTGCCGCGGTAAACTGCCAGTTGACCATCCATTTCCCGCCGCAGCCGCAGCATCAATTCCTCGCCAGCGTGTTGTAAAAGCGCCGCTAGAATCTTATCGTCCAGTACGGTGAGGCGACGTTCCATATCCTCCAGATCGAGCGCCGCAGGAGAATCCAGTATCTCAGAACAGAGCGCGAGCGATTCCGCTGATTCCTTGATTCGTAGTGCAATCTCCGGTTGAAATTCGCCGACATCTGAAGCCGTTTGCTCGAGCTGCCTGATATTTTTCTCAAAATGTGCTCGCAGCACTTCGCGCGAAAATGGCTCTGATGTTTTCTTATCCTGCGCCGGCGAATGACCGCCTGCGGCGGCCTCCTGCGCTTCTTCGGCCGCTTCCAGCACTGCATCCGTGCAATACGCGAGGCTCTTCATCGGCCTGCCGCCACGGCGCGAGCGCGCGTGACTCTCGAATGCCCTATCAATTCCCTTGAGAGCCGCCTCCAACGGAACTCCCGCCTGCTGCCACGCTTCCATGATCGCCCAATCAAGAGGGGAGACGAGCAGGTTTGCGCCGCGCTTCTTCCAGAAATATTCTTCGATTTCCGTGAAGTAGTTGAAATAATTCCAGCCGCTCATTTAACGAATCTAGTGTCCCGCCTTCTTGTCGGCCTTTTTCAGAGTTTCTTGTGGCTGATTCTTTTCCCAGATCAAGCGCAGGCCGGTGAGCGTCAGAAAATCGTCCGTATGTTCGATATGCTTCGATCCTTTTGCGACAAGATTCGCCTGCCCGCCCGTCGCGACGACACACACGCGGCCGCCCAACTCCGCTTTCATTCGCTGAAGCATACCGTCCACCATATCCACGGCGCCGTAATAGAGGCCGGCCTGCATGTTACTGACAGTGTTCGTGCCGATGACGTTTCCGGGATCTTTAATTTCCACGCGAGGCAACTTTGCGGCGCGGGCAAACAGCGCCTCCGAAGAAATGCCGAGACCAGGCGCAATCACACCACCGAGATATTCGCCCTTTTCGGAAATTACATCGAACGTGATCGCAGTTCCAAAATCCACAACGATGCACGGCCCTCCGTATTGATGGAACGCAGCAACGCCGTTCACGATGCGGTCCGCCCCAACCTCCATCGGATTGTCCACAAGGACCGCCATCCCGGTTTTTACGCCCGGCTCGACGAAGAGCGCCTTCTGTCCAAAATAAATTCGCGCCATTTCGCTCAAGGTCCAATTCACCGGTGGCACAACGGAACTAATAATCATGCCGTGAACGGATTTCGGGTCGAGGTCTTTCAGCGTAAAAAGATTGCGTGTCAGAACGCCGTACTCATCTACGGTTTGCAGCCGCGCGGTGGTCAGCCGCCAGTGTGCGATCAACTCCTCACCGCGAAAAACGCCCAGCACGCTGTTTGTGTTGCCGACGTCAATCGTCAGGAGCATCTAAAGCGCCTCTCGCACGTCACCCGCAATCACCGTAATGATGTTTCCGCCTTCCCGCTCGACCAGCAATAATCCTTCGGGACTCAGTCCGGCCGTCACGCCGCTGTAATTCTCCGCGCCGTTGGAAACACTTACGCGCTTGCCGCGCGCGTAGCTGGAAACGGCTTCAAAGCGCTGAGTCACGCTGGCCGCGCCTTCGCGCAAAAAACGATTGTAATCGTTCTCGAATTCGCGCAGCAACCGAACGAGCAGTTCCATGCGCGATTGCGCGCGACCCGTTTGTGCGCGAAGTGACGTGGCGGTTGCGGCCAAATCTGCCGGAAACTTTTCCTGATTCGCGTTGATCCCAATTCCGACAATGACGAACCGAACTTGCGATGGCTCGGCGTACATTTCGGTCAAAATGCCGCCAAGTTTCCTGCCGTCCAGCATCAAATCATTCGGCCACTTGAGGTCCACGGTCAATGTGGTCTGCGCCTGAATCGCCGCGCGCGCTGAGAGGCCGGCCATCATCGTGAGCAAGGGCGCTTCCACCGGAGAGATTTTCGGCCGTAGGAGCAGCGTCACATAAATTCCCGTGCAGCGCTCGGAGTGCCACGAGCGGCCGGCGCGGCCGCGGCCAGCCGTTTGCTCTTCCGCGAGAACAACGGCGCCCTCTGGTTCGCCCGCAGAGCCAAGCTCCATCGCAACACGGTTTGTCGAATCCGTCCGCAAGAAATGATAGATGTGCTTGCCGAAAAGGCTGCCTTTCAGTCGCTGTTTCAGCATGTCCGGTGCAAGAAGATCCGGGACTTTCTCCAGATAGTAACCCGTGTGCGGATGGCCTTTTGCACGGACGCCCAGTTCGCGCAGCCGCTCCACCCAGCGCCATACGGTGGAACGCGAAACGCCGATCTCGCGTGCGATGCGCGCGCCGCTGATGACGATGGTGGCGTTTTCCGCGAGCAGCGTGACCAGCGCCGTGATGCGCCGGTCTGTTGTTCCCGGCAAAGCTGGTTTCGTTTTAGGCATGAGAAGATTTCTGCGCGTCCGAGCTTACTTGTCCACGATGCTATCCACAAGCAGGCTCAAATCGGCGGCCGGTGCGGAATGCGTCAGCGATCCGGAAGAAAGGAAGTCCGCGCCCGTTTCTGCGTAGGCGCGGGCATTCTCCAGGGTGATTCCGCCAGAAATTTCGACGAGCACGCTCGGGCGCAATTGCCGCGCAAGCGCCACGGCCTCGCGCGCTTCTGCAACGCTCATGTTGTCGAGCAACACCGAATCGGCGCCGGCCTCAACCGCTTGTCGCAGTTCATTCAAATTGCGCACTTCGATTTGCACAGGAAGCGGCGTGCCCGGCGTGCGCGAAGGGGGCTCGGTCTCTTCGTAAGCTGTCATCGCGGAGGGCCGCGCATGCAGAGCAGTGTAAGCGTGTGCTTGGCCGAGCGCCTGCTTCACGCCGCCGGAGAGTGCGATGTGATTTTCCTTGAGCAAGACCGCATCATAAAGCCCGATGCGATGATTTGTGCCGCCGCCTATTTTCACGGCGTATTTTTCAAGTAAGCGCAGCCCGGGAGTTGTCTTGCGTGTGTCGCGGATACGGGTGTTTGTCCCTGCAAGCCGCTCGACGAATTTGTGTGTCAGCGAGGCGATACCACTCAAATGTGCGAGGAAATTCAGCGCGGTTCGTTCACCCGTGAGAATCGCACGGCCGCTCCCGTCTAAGTGAAGAAGATCGCGGCCTTCCGGCACGGATTCCGCGTCATGGACCCGAAATTCAATCTGCATTTCAGGATCGAGCGCGCGAAAGACGCATTCCGCCAAGGGCAATCCCGCGCAAATGATGTCCTGCCGCGCAACGATGTGCGCGCGGCCCTTCGCCGAAGCCGGAATCGTCGCCAGTACGGTTGCGTCGCCGGAGCCGACATCCTCCGCAAGCGCTCGCTGCACGAGCTCGGAGACGTATTCGCTATTCCATTGCATGAATGTTCTGCGGACTATGACTCAACTGCCGAGTTGGGACAAGCGATCATTCAGCTTTTGCAGCTCGATCTTCTGGGTCACCACAGTTACTTCCATATCTTTAATGATGTTTTCCGGCGCGCGCTCGCGGAATGTAGGATTTGCAAGCTGTTTTTCCTTGGATTGAATTGCTCTTGACAGTCCTTCGATTTCCTTTTTCAGGCGAGTCGATTCACCGGCAAGGTCCACCGCGTCCGAATAGGGAATCCGAAGGTCGAACTGTGCCGTAGAACGCACTGCGCCGCCGGATTGCTCCAGTCGGGCCGCCGAGATGCCCAACTCCGAAAGAATCGCAAGACGCAGGATTGCGTCCATATTTGAGTTAAGCGAGGCGCGAAGACGCGAGTCCTGGCTTGAGAATTCCGCCTTCACCTTTTTCTTTGGGTCCAGTTTCATTTGCGAGCGCATTTCGCGGAGCGATTTGATAACGTCCTGCAAAAACGCGAACTCTTCAAGCGCATGAGCATTCTTCCATCGTTCGCTCGCAACGGGATAAGTATCGAGCGCGATGGACTTCGCGCCGGACCTCTGCGGAAGTTGGTGCCACAATTCTTCGGTCAAGAACGGCATGACCGGATGCAAGAGCCTCAGTGCAGCATCAAACGCGGCAAACAAATTCTTCCAAGCCGCAGCGGCTCTTTCGGCGTTAGGGCTTTGCAATTCAGGCTTAACCCATTCAATGTACCAATCGCAAAAATCGCCCCAGAAAAATTGGTAAATCTGCTGAGCGGCCTCGTGAAAGTAGTAAGTCTCCCAAGCCTTATTCGCGGCCTCGATCGTGCCGGCTAGCCGTGCGAAAAGCCATTCGTCAGCCAGCGGGATCTTTCCGGCCATGGAATACGGAGCGGCCGCGCGAACCTCTGGCGCCGCCAGTTCTTCCAATTTGGCGCCGCCGCTCTGTTCAAACTTTTCCAGGTTCATGAACAAAAACCGTGCTGCATTCCAGATCTTGTTTGCAAATGCTCGCGCCCCAAGCAACCGGTCGTCAGACAGCACGATGTCGGTTCCGGGCGCCGCCATTGACGCCAAACAGAATCGCATCGCATCCGTTCCGTACTGTTGGTTCAGCGCCACCGGGTCAAGTCCGGTCCCCTTCGATTTCGACATCTTCTCGCCCGAGCCTGTGCGCACTAGTGAGTGCAAGTACACCGCGCGAAACGGAACTTGTCCCGTGAAATGGATGCCGAGCATCGCCATGCGCGCGACCCAGAAAAACAAAATGTCGTACCCCGTTACGAGCACGCTGGTCGGGTAATATCGTTCGAAGTCCGCCGTCTTTTCCGGCCAACCCAATGTTGAAAACGGCCACAATCCTGAGCTGAACCATGTGTCCAGCACATCCGGATCCTGCTTGAGATTTTTCGACCCGCAAGTTCCACACGCCCTCGGAGTTTCGCGCGCCACGGTGACATGGCCGTTCTCTTCGCAGTACCAAGCCGGAATTCGGTGCCCCCACCACAATTGGCGCGAAAGCGTCCAGTCGCGAATGTTGCGCATCCAAAAGAGATATTCCTGGCGCCGGTTCTCCGGGATCATCTGAATTTCGCCGCGCTCGACTGCTGCCAGCGCAGGCTCCGCCAGCGTCTTCATCGCGCAAAACCACTGCGTCGAAATGCGCGGTTCGACGACCGTTTTCGAGCGCTCACACAAGCCAACGGCATGCGCGTGATCAACAATCTTCTCGATCAGTCCTTGTGTTTTCAAATCTTCGACGATTTTCTTCCGCGCCTCAAAGCGATCCATGCCAGCGTACGCATAACCGTTTGCGTTGATGTGGCCATGGTCGGTCATTACGTCAATTTCATGGAGCTTGTGGCGCTTGCCCACCTCGAAATCATTCGGATCGTGGGCAGGCGTAATCTTCACCGCGCCTGTCCCGAATTCGCGGTCCACCATTTCGTCCGCGAGCACAGGAATTTCCCGGTCGGTCAGCGGCAGCTTTACCTTCTTGCCGAGCAAATGCTTGTAGCGCTCGTCCTCCGGATGCACTGCCACTGCCGTATCGCCCAGCATCGTCTCTGGCCGAGTGGTCGCAACAACGATAAATTCATTCGTGCCTGCGACCGGATACTTGATGTGCCAGAGACTGCCTGTGCGTTCTTCATGCAAAACTTCCAGGTCACTCAGCACCGTGAGGCACACCGGGCACCAGTTCATCATGCGGTTCGCGCGGTAAATCAGTTTTTCTTCATAAAGCCGCACGAAAACTTCGCGCACCACGCGGGAAAGCTCGGGCGAAAGCGTGAATTTCTCTCGCGACCAATCGCAGCTCTCGCCAATCTGCCGCATCTGCCGCTGGATTGTTCCGCCGCTTTCTTCCTTCCACTTCCATACGCGTCTTTCGAATTCCTCGCGGCCCAGGTCGCGGTAGTTGATGCCTTGTTCGGCCAGTTGGCGCACCACCACGCGCTGTGTGGAAATTCCCGCGTGATCTGTACCCGGAAGATATAGCGTGTTATAGCCGCGCATGCGATGCCAGCGCGTGAGAATGTCAATCTCCGCGTGATCGAGCATGTGGCCGATGTGTAGCGATCCTGTCACATTCGGAGGCGGGATTACGATGCAGAATGCCTGCCCGGGCGCCGCCGGATCGGCGCGAAATAAATCGCCCGTCGACCAAAACTCCGCCCACTTGCTCTCAATGAGCTGTGGGTCGTACGCCTTGGCTATCTCGCGAGCCATTGCTGGAAATGCTCCTTGCCCCGAGTGGGGACATCTAGCTGCCACAATCTGCAGAAGGTAATCTTTGACTATAAAGGGAGAAAAGAGAGTGCGTCAACGCAGGCCGCTGAATCCGAATAAAAACCAAGTCTTGGAAAGGGAACTACTTCTTGTTTAGTTCTTCGCGAACGATGGTTTCGATGACCGGCTTGAGCAGCTCTTTCGTCATCGCTTGCAGAACAGACGGATCCATTTTCGCGAGTACTTTGGCGACCATCTCGTCCACGCTCGGCGCGAGCGCCGCAGGAGCTTCTTCGACGAATGGCTCCGGTGAAACTTCAACTTCAGCAGCGGGCTCTTCTGGCTCGTGTATGACTTCTTCGATGATCTGAGCCGCTTCTTCGCGTATCGCCTCTTCGGTTGCAGCAGGCAGAGGGGCGGAAACTATTTCAGGCTCCGGCTCAATTTCAGGAGCAACCGGAACTGCCAACGCATGCTCGGGAGCAACCGCAACTGACGTATCCCATGTTGCCGCAAGCTTGCTCGCCTTCGCGACTTCTGCATCCCACGGACTCGGTGCCACGCTCATCCAGGAGCTGTTGTTCACTTGAGCTGTTGATGCCGGAGCGGGAGCGGGCGGAACCACCGGAGCAACAGGAGCAATTGGCTCAGGAGCTGTGTCCTGAAACGAAATAATATCGGGCATGGCAATCGCGTGAGGCGAAGGCACAGGCTCAGGCTGAGCTGCTTCTGTAACGCGCTTAGTTTCTTCCTCGACGACCTTTGTCGCGGAGGACCAGGTCTCCTCGGCCGTGTACGCCGAAGGCGCTGCCGCGCTTTCCAGCGCTTGCTCTGCGGAAACCCATTCCGCAGCCGGCGGCTCTTCTTCCACAGCGCTGTAAGAAGGCTTGGAAGGCGCATCAGGAATGCTTGCGAAGGCAACTTCGCGCCAATCCTTCTTCCCGGCAGGAATATCATTGTCGTCCAGATCGGTTCCGCCGGATCGCCATGAGTTCTGCGTCTCTTCCGTCTCTTCCTCCGCCACGTCCATTTCTTCTTCGCCGGACTTCCAATTACGTTCTATGCGCGGAGTGGATACAAATGTCGTGTCGTCTTCTTGGGCTTGAGGCGTTGCAGGCGTCTCAAGCAGGCTACCAAACGCCAACGGTTGCGCTCCGCGATCAATGCTGATCGGCGCCGGCCGTACGGGAATCTCATCCAACTGCGGCTCCTCGAAAGCAGGCGGCGGGGGAGGCGGCGTATGCAACGCAAGTGGCTTGAATTCGGGTTCAGCTTTCACAGTTACAGGAGCTTCCGCTGCCGCGCCCACTTGCACACCAGAGCGTGCGAGCGCGGACTTCACCATGGAAATCAGCGGGTCGGGCGGCACGAACGGCTTTTTCAAAACGCCATCGGCGCCCACGCGCTGCGCCTCTTGTTCGTCCAGCGGGTCAAATGCGCCAACCAGCAGAATGACGGGGATGTGCGAAAGCGCCGAATCATCCTTCACATATTTGCAAACTTCATACCCGTTTCGAACCGGCATAAAAACATCCGCGAGAACCAAGTCCGGTTTTATATCGGCAATTTTGCGAACGGCGGCCTCGCCGTTGCCCACGGCGACGACTTCGATCCCCTGATCTTTCAGGGCCAGTCCAACCATCTTTTGGATGTTGCTGTTATCGTCCGCAACAAGAATCTTCGCCACCGGTCCTCCGCGAACCTGAGCGCCGTGCTACAGGCAAACTCGCCCGGAGACACGGTACCATTCTTGTATTGGAGCATCTGGGGAAGGGTGCGTCAACGACGGCGGAGCATCGGTGTGTCGGAAGTAGACACCCGCCGTGCCCGCTTAAATAACTGTCCTAAAATGTGTGCGGTAGGAGGCCGCAAAACAGCAGGGAATTCACTACCAGGGAATGATTTTCTTCAATCCCTTTTTCTTCTTGCTGGAGGATTCTTTGCCCTTGCTGTCGTTGTTTTGAGTGCCGTCTGTTTTCGGCGCATCTGCAGTTTGGCCATTTGCCGTCTGCGCCGGGTCAGTCGCAGCAGGAGCAGAGGCTGTCGCGCCGTTCGCGTCCGGCGTTGTCCCGTTTGCCGGTGCCACTGTAGTGCTGTCTCCCGATGGAGGAGTTGTCCCGTTTGGATCCGCGCCTGTTGCCGGTTGCGAATCCGTCGCCGGAGCCTCCACGGTCGAGCCGCCGCTCGCGCCGCTGCCCGGTGTCGCTACTTCCACAACGGCGGTATTCCCCGTTGGGCTGGAACCACCCGCACCGGCGATTCGTGCTTGTCCTCCGCCACCTGTTAGCACATCCGTGAGCGAAGCCGATTCAGTGTCGGGCTGCATTTGAGGAGGGCCAGTGCGGGCGGCAACAACCAGTTCTTTCCCAGGACCAGTCTTCACAAGCGAAAGCGGCTTGTTCATTATGCTCGACTTGGGGCGAGGCGCACTCTGCTCCGCCTGCATCCACGCAAGAGCCTTCGGGTCCGGCTGTGGCACAGGCACGCCAAAGGCGACGAGTTTGGTCTTTGCGTCCCCAGCCAAAGGCGAAAGCGGATAGTCGCGTACAATCCGCGCCAGGTAGATGGCCGCAATTTCCTTCTTTTCGCTCTTCTCAAAAATATCGCCGAGCATCCACAGTGCGCGGTCAGACCTGCTGTACAGCGGATAGCGCTTCGTAACGCCGATCAAGCGCCCAGCTGCCGCGCGGCGGTCGCCTTTCACGTAATAGTAGTAACCGATGCGGAAATCGCCTTCGGCCAGAATCTCCTGCACTTCGCGCAGATGCTGCATCGTCTGCGGCACAAGCGGATCATTGGGATACTTCTGCAGAAACGTTTGAAATTCGTCTTCTGCGGCCTTTGCTTCCGTGCGGTCTCGGTCCGGCTTTTCCATTTGCTTGTAATGCGTCATCGCTACTTGCATCTGAGCGTAGGGCGCTTTGGGCAGGAACGGGAAGAACACCCCGAAATCCTTATAAGCCGCGATGGCCTGCGTCAGGTTCGCCGAACCGCCCTCCTTGTAATAGGAATCCGCAATGGCCAGCTTCGCGTCCGCCAGGTATTCGCTGTCCGGATACGTATTGATCAGGGTCTGCAGCGTCAGCCGCCCGACTTCGTGCCGCCCCTTCTTGATGTCCTTGATCGCCCGGTCGTAGAGAATCTTATCGGGTGCAACCGAGGCTTCCGTTTCGGTGGCGGCGGCTTTCTGCTTTTTGGGCTTTTTTGTTTTTTCTGAATTTTGGGCAAAGGCGGATACGGCCACCAGGAGTGCAACTGCGGTCGTGCATGCAAGCAGAGTGCGGCGCAAACTTCACCTCACCAACTGGATTAGGGTGCTGCGCAGGCTCATAGACGGAATCCCCCCGTGGGTTTCGATTCACGCCGTGCGCAACGTCTAAGTATAGCCTGAACTGAATGTCAGCTGCTCGCGTAAAGTTATGCCCCCGGCAGTCCTGGCCAGACTCTCCCCCTTGCTGGGATGCCCCTAAGTGCTGGCTGGGGTTGCCTGACGACTTTCATAACACTTTCGCTTGGCACGCCCGTGCGTTATTGTGATTGGGTTCGATCCTAAGGAGGCTCTTTGCAAACGAGACGTACCCTTGCTTCAGTTTTGCTTTTGGCGGCGATGCCCCTATCCCTCGCCGCGCCAGTTCGTTCCCAAAATAAGGAGCAAGTCGCCACACCTTCGTTAAAAGTTGGCGATCACGCTCCGGACTTTACTCTCCTCAGCGACCAATGGAAGACCGTCAAGCTCTCGGACTTCCACGGCAAGAAGAATGTCTTTCTCGCCGTTTACGTCCTCGCCTTCACCGGTGGTTGAACCAAGCAACTTCAGGCGGTCCAGGCTGGACTCGCTTCCGGTAAGATCGATTCGAATGATACGGCCGTTTTTGGCGTCAGTATGGATTCCCCCGCAGCAAACGCCGCTTTCGCCAAGCAGATTGACATCAAGTTTCCCCTCCTCAGCGACATGAACAAGAAAATGCTCAAGGACTACGGCATTCTCAAGGGCTATAACCAACAGGGTGAAACATATGATTGGGCGCGGCGCGCCAACATCGTCATAGACAAGGACGGCATCATCCAGCACATTGAATTCGACGAAAGCGCCGTCAACCCCAATAACGCACTGTCTGTTTGCACCGACTTGCACAAAAAGCAATCCAGCAAGTAAGCCGCGCAAGCCCGCGCCCAAAAATAAATGAACGATTTGTAACATCCGTCGGCGCGGTTTTGTTTACACTGAAAAAGCGGCGCCGCTCGGAGGGCGCGCCCAGTCAATGGAGAAAAAGAGATTCCTGTTCGTTTCGCTGAGCGGTTTGATTGGCGACATCGCCTGGCAAGTCCTCAAGGAAGGCCACGACGTTCGGTATTACATAGACAACGAAAAAGAGCAGGACATTGCGGATGGCTTCGTTCCCAAATCGAAAGATTGGGAAAAAGACGCGAAGTGGGCCGACATCCTCGTATTCGACGATACGCTTGGCCAAGGCGCGAAGGCGCAGGCGCTTCGAGCATCCGGCAAGCCGGTCATCGGTGGCACGCCCTACACAGACAATCTCGAAGATGATCGTTCCTTCGGTCAGGAAGAACTAAAAGCCGCTGGCGTCAACATCATTCCCTACGAAGACTTCAGCTCCTTTGACGAAGCAATTGAGTTCGTCAAGAAAAATCCCGATCGCTACGTCATCAAGCCCAGCGGAGAAGCGCAGAACGTCAAGCGCCGCCTCTTTGTAGGCGAGGAAGAAGACGGCGAAGACGTCATTCGTATGCTCGAAGCCTATAAGAAAGCTTTCTCCGACGAAATCAAAGTGTTTCAGCTGCAGCGCCGAATCAACGGAGTTGAGGTCGCCGTCGGCGCCTTCTTCAACGGCAAAAAATTCATCACGCCGGTTAACATCAATTTCGAACACAAGAAGCTTTTTCCCGGCGAAGTCGGCCCTCCTACCGGCGAAATGGGCACCGCGATGTTCTGGAGCGAGCCGAACGCGCTGTTCAATCGCACGCTTCTCAAAATGGAGTCCAAACTCGCCGAAGAAGGCTACGTCGGCTACATTGATCTAAATTGCATCGTTAACAGCAACGGAATTTATCCGCTCGAATTCACTTCGCGCTTCGGCTATCCCACGATCAGCATCCAACAGGAAGGCATCCTCACGCCCATCAGCGATTTTTTCTGGGAACTCGCCACCGGCGCCGAACCGAAATGGCGCACGCGCAGCGGCTTTCAAATCGGCATCCGCATCGTCGTCCCGCCGTTTCCTTTCGATGACGAGGCAACGTTCGAATCCTTCTCAAAAAACAACGCCATCGTCTTCAAGCGCGGCACGCCCGAACAAGTCCACATCGAAGACGTCAAACAAGTGAACGGCCAGTGGCTCATCGCAGGAACTTCCGGCGTCGTTCTCGTCGTCATCGGCACCGGCCAAACCATGAAGCAAGCCCAGGCCCAGGTCTATTCACGCATCAAAAACATTTTGATCCCCAACATGTACTACCGTACGGACATCGGCGACCGCTGGGCAGAAGACTCCGATAAACTCCACAACTGGGGCTATTTGCGGTAAATATCGCGCGCGCCCGCTGAATCGTATATCCTCCTTTGCTAAATCGGAGGAGTTATCGTGCTTATCAATCGCCGCGCTTTTGTTGGCGCTCTAACTGCGGCTTGTGCGGCGGAGGCATTGAAAGGTGGATTTGCGAACGTCTTTGCCGCGCCGCAATCTCCCAACATCAACTTTCCCATCGACTCGCGTTCCCGCATCGCCGTTTCCGCATGGGCTTTTCGTTCCATCATTGATGCTCCGCAAAACGACGAGCGCGATCCCAAACTACCCGCAATGGATATGAAAGATTTCGCCGCGCACATCCGCGAAAAATTCAACGTCGTCAACATCGAACTTTATAACCGCTACTTCCGCTCGCTCGATCCCGCCTATCTCGGTGAATTTCGCAACAAACTCGAAAAAGGCGGCTCACACGCCGTGAACATCGCCGCCGACATGGACACGAGTTATTTCGACGCCAGCGCGGCCACTCGCGCCAAATCCATCGTTGAAGCCAAGAAATGGATCGATGTTGCCGTCACGATTGGCTCACCGAGTGTCCGTACCTCCATGTCTTCCGTAAAAAGCCCGCCCAACCTCGACCTCGCCACCGAGTCGCTCAAGCCTGTCGCGGACTACGCCGCTTCGAAAAACGTCGTCGTTCACCTCGAAAATGACAATCTCGTCGCCGAAGACGCGTTCTTCATCGAAAAACTCGTCCGACGTGTGAATCATCCTTATGTGCACGCGCTGCCTGACTTCGGCAACTCGCTCGGCTCCGGTGATCCTGACTTCGCTGCCCGCGCCGTCAAAGCGCTCTTCCCGCTTGCTTACGCCATCTCGCACGTCAAGCCCACCTCCACCACTGCGCAAGGCAAAGAAATGCATATCGATCTCCCGGGCACATTCGCCATCGCAAAATCCGCAGGCTATCATGGCTACTTTTCTATGGAATACGAAGGAAGCGAAGAGATTCACGCTGCAACCGCAAAGCTCATCGAGCAGTCGCTCAAGCTGATTTGAGGTTAGTCGGCGGTCGTCAACTCTACTTGCGTGGAAGCTGCGAGCCGCGTCCCTGCATACGGCGATTGATCGATCACTGTCCCGTGCGGCCATTGCGGTGCCGATACCCCATTCACTCTTCGTTTGATTCCGGAAGCTTCCAGCCGTCGCTGCGCTTCCTGTTCATTAAGTCCAACTAGATGCGGCATCACGAACGAATTTTCAGGCGGCCCCGCAGAAACAAGCACGTCCACGCGCGGAGTCGCCGCGCCCGCGCCCGGCTTCGGATTCTGAATTACCACCGTGTCCGCGGGCTGATCCGGCATGGCAATGTTCGAAACCTCGCCCACCTGCAGCGCGCCGCGCAGCAACTCAATGCGCGAAACTCGCAATGAATTTCCTTCGATCGCGGGAATCTGCAACTGCCTCTGCCCCAGACTCAGCACCACATGCGCCTGCTGCGAAACTTTCATCTGCATTCCGGGCGGGGGCGTCTGCCGTACCACCACGTTGATCGGCAGATCCGAATAAACGTGATCCGCCACGCGCAACCCGAGGCCGCGCGAACTCAACATTCCTCCGGCCTCGCTCACATTTTTTCCCACCAGATTCGGCATGCCGACTTCACGCCCGTGAATGGCGATGCGCATCGCGGTAATCGCACTCAAAAACGCCGCCGCCGCCAAAATAAAAACAAGCAGCGACATTCGCGCTGCCCATTCCAGCCGTTCCTTCAAGCCCGCAAGAAAAGATTGCTGGCCCGGCCTCTGCGGCTGTTCGCCGCTTTCGTCGCCGTCAAGGAATTGTGGCTCGTCGCTCATTCGCCTTTCGTTGCCACGAAACTATTCTTTTCCAGTGGCGGCGCTGAATAATCCGGCAGCTTGTCTTTGCTTGTGTCCGCGCGTTTCACTTCCAGTTCGTCAAAGAGCAGAGAAGGGCAGATGATCGTCGTAGATACACCGCCCAGCCTGTTGCTCACAAGCGGATCGTTTCCCGCGGCGCTCAAATCATTCCTGAGCGCGCGAACGTCGAGTTCGCTGAAAACCGCGCCTCGAACCAGTTCTTCATGCCCGTCCTTTGGGTATACGCGATAAAGCAGTCTCGGCGCCGTTCCCCCCATGGTCACCACGCGATATCCAAACGGTTGTCCTTCGGCGCTAACCTTCTCCATCATCGTCTTTTTCAATTCGTCCAGTGACTTTGGCTCGGAGCTCTTCAAGAGCAGCACGCCCAGGTTCGGTCCCGGCGGTGTCGCCGGAGCCGCGCGTCCGTGTCCGTTCGAAGCGCCGAAGTCTCGAATCGGCTGGCGTCCAACCAAATAGTTTGTCAGCACGCCTTTCTCAATCACGTTCACCGGTTGCGCGCGCACTCCCTCCGAGTCCACGTCGTAGCTGCCAACGATGCTTTTTCCCTGGAACTCCTTCATCGTCGGATCGTCGAGGACGTTAATAAACGCCGGCAGCACTCGCGACTTATAACTCGTGGCAAACCCACCAGTGGTGCGGTTCGGGGCGCCAAGTTGCGGCTTGCGCCCCAGCACGTTTCCACCAACCAATCCGGCAATCACGTCATCCGCCGCGTCGGCTTCAAACAGCACTGGCCCGCGATACTCCTCATCTACGATTGGCGCGTTTCGCAGCGCCTTTAGCGTTTCCAGCGCTTCCCGCGAATACTGCACCAATCTCTCCCGCGTCGGAAGTTCGGCATAATTCGCAACCGTCCAAGCAGGAGACCGCGCCAGCCTCATTCCGTCCGGCGCCTGCGTTGAAGCGGAAATCTGCACGCTGTACGCGTTTCGTCCTGTCCGCGTTAACGTGCCTTCGGAATTCACGAGGTACTCATTCAATAGAGAGAATCTTGCAAACGCGGAAAGCGACTGAACCTCCGGATACGCGCGATACAGGTTCGTCGCTTCCTCCAAAGTTTTTTTCCAACTCGCTTCATCCACTTTCATCGAGCGCAACGGTTCCACCATCGTCACAACGGACGCTTTTGCAAAATCATCCACGGGATGTTCGTCCGCCGTAAATTGCTTCAGCACCGCTTGTTTCTGGGTCAACGCCTGCCCCGCCGATTTGTACGCATCGTCCGTGGCGAGCCAGATCTGGTGCCGCAACGCGACAGGGTCGTTGTCCAGGGGCAAAATCATCGTTTGCCCCATGCCTTCGTTGTAATAACTGTCTTGCCTGTAGTCGCCGATGCGCACCACCACGCGCAGAAGGCGCACGTGCACTTTTTGGTTCTCTCTTACAGCGCCAAATGCCGCCTCGGCCAGGAATTCTTCCACGTCGCTGACGCGATATTCGATGTAATAAGGTGGAGCAACCTGATCCATCTTCAGTTGCGCCTTCGAACGTTCGAGCTCAGTCAGCAGCGCTTCCAGAATCGGATCGCCGTTCGCCGCTGCGTGCGCTGCCTCAAGCGATTTTGCCGCCGCATCCTCCGCGGTCTTGGCATTCATTTTCGGGCCGAACACGGCGGCTATCGTGAAGGCGAGCAAAGCACCAACAATTCGATTGCGAAAACTCATGGCTTCACCTCGGCCTTTGCGGTGTCTTTCTTGGCGCCTTTCTCCTCAGCTCCGGGTGGCGCAAGCAGCGGCGGCCGTTCGTGTTCATGCGCTCGCTTCTGCACTTCCATTTCGGAAAAAAGCATCGCCGGAGACGCCGCCGACACCGGCACGTTTCCGCTTTCCGCTCCGCAAACTCCATTGAAAACGTGTTGCTGATCTCCCGTCGTGATAATCCGCGTCAGCGCCGCAAGCGGCGTTCCCACGATGTCCACGCCTCGCACCAACTCGTCCGGCCGCCCATCGGGATACACCTTGTAAACAATCACCGGCAGCACCTGAAACGCTTGTGGCAGCGAGCGCGTTGTCAGCGTGAATCCGCCTTGGATGTCGTCGAAATAAAGCCCGTACGGTTTGTTCTGTTTTTTCACTTCGTCAATCAGTTTTTGCCGCAAATCTTTTTCTGGCACTGTCTGTGTCGACGTCACAATCAAATTTCCTTGCCGCCCCGTCGGCATTAATCCCGGCTGATTTCGCCCATGTCCGTTCGAATGATCGAATCCTTTGATCGGCATCCGCGACATCAGAAAACTTTTCAGGACGCCGTTCTGAATCACTTCCACGCGCTGCGCCGGCACTCCTTCGTTGTCGAATGGATACGTCCCCGCGAGCTTCATTCCCGCTAGTTCGTTCATAGTCGGGTCATCGGCAACGCTCAAGAACTTTGGCAAAACTTCCTGCCCAACTTTCTTCGTGAACGTCTGCCCTTCGTCTTCGTCCTTTTGCCGGTGGCCCTCGAGCCGGTGCCCGAGCACTTCATGAAAGAAAACCGCCGCCGCGCGTCCGCTCAGGAGCGCTGGCCCATCGTACGGTTCCGCGACCGGCGCTTTCCGCAGCGCGTTCAAATCCGCTGCCATCTTCTCGATTTTTTCTGCCAACTCTTTTTCGCTGGGCAAACCCGCAGCGGACGGCGCTTGAAACGTTTCCACGCGCAGCAAATCCATTCCGTCATCCGCGCGTGTCTGTGCTTCCATCACCAGTCGCGTCGAATGGCTCGGGGATGTAATCGCCGTACCTTCGCTGTTCACCATGCGCTCGTTCGCGCTCTGTACCTGCAGCACCACCGATGCAAAATAAACATCCGGGTATTTCCGGAACGCCGACGACAGTCTCCGAATCTCGCCTTCCCACGCCGCCTTATCAAACGGAGGCACCGTCAAAGCCGCGCCTGTGTGCTGCACCGGCGTTTCTTTCGAAAAATCCGGTGACTTGTCTTCTTCCTCCGCCCGCACCGCCGTATTTGTCTTTACATTCAAGAACGTCGGCCCCGCCTTTTTGTAGCCGCGGTCCGTCAACTCCCAAAGCACGCGCGCAATTGCATCTTGGTCTTCGCCAAGCGGCAGCGTGCCGGAAGTCATCCCGCTTCCGCGAGCCTGTCCATGGGTATTGTCGAGTGCCGGTGAACCCACGCGCATCGTCACGTCCGCTTGTCGCCGTTGCACCACCGTGTCCGTCAGCAAACTTCCATACGCGCCCACCAGGATCACCAGATTCTGGTCGTATGCCGTGTAACTCAAAAAGTACGGGACAGGATCGGACTTCGCGAGTCCTGCCGTCGCGCGCGTCAACTCGCCCTGCATGGTCTTCAGCACCACATCCGGCACGGCGGCCGCAGGCGCGGCTTCTCGCTTCGCTTTTCCGTCCGTCTCTCCCGCAAACGCCATCGGCGCAAGCGTCAACTGAACCGCCAGCGTCACGCACGCCAGACTGCGCACAAATCTCACCGCGCGGCCGCCTTCACCGCGATAAAAAACTCTTGAGTGGTCGACCATGAAAGGGAAGCTCCATCACTACGATAAGCAATTAGATGTAAAACGCGAGTATGCATGAGGTATCCGTGCGGTGCAATTCAGACTTCCCCGAAGCGTTCCCCAGCTGCGATACGCGCTCCGTTCCCAAACTCCTGCCCGGAAACTTGTTTTCTTCCTTCCAGTTTGACGTATTGCACGCGCAGAAGGGTGCCACCGCCGCACACCACACTCAAATTTTTCCCGTCCCACACAATCGAGCCGGCTTCCAGGTCCGGCCGCCGCTCTTCGCTCGGTGCCCCCTGCAGTTGGCAGCTCTGCTTTCGAAACGTGGTGTGTATCCCCGGCCATGGCGTGAACGCCCGCTGCCTGTCAAAGATCTCCTTTGCGCTCCGCGTCCACACGGTCCATCCATCTTCTTTTTTCAATATCGGTGCAAGCGTTGAAGCAGCATTGTCCTGCGCTCGCGTCTTCAGCGATCCATCTGCCAACCCGCGCAGCGTTCTCTCTATCAGCGGCGCGCCCGCAGCTGCAAGCCTTGCCGCCAACTCGGGCGTCGTCTCCGTCGCGCCAACCTGCATCTCTTCTTGCAGCGCGATCTCGCCCGTATCCATCCCCGCGTCGATCCGCATCGTCGTCACGCCCGTCTTCGTCTCGCCGTTCGCAATCGCCCACTGAATCGGCGCTGCACCTCGATATTTCGGCAGCAGTGAAGCGTGCAAATTGATCCATCCCAGCCGCGGAATATCTAGCAGTCGCGCCGGAATAATCTGCCCGTAAGCGATAATCGCAATCGCCTCCGGTGCAATCCGCCGCAAAATCTTCTCCGCTTCCGGCGTTCGAATCCTCTCCGGCTGATGCACAGGAATCCCCGCCGCCAGCGCCACTTGCTTCACCGGCGACGGCACAATCTCCTTCTCACGCCCTCGCGGACGGTCCGGCTGCGTAAACACGGCTGCTACTTCAAAATCCTTCAATGTCAGGAAATGTTTCAGGCAGGGAACTGCAAATTCTGGCGTCCCGCAAAAGACGATCCTCATCGCCGGCAAGGGAAAACCTTTCCGGCGGTTACCACTCGCCTTGTTTGCGCAGTTTCTTTATCTTCCGTCTAATCAAATCGCGCTTCAGCATGCTCAAGTGCTGCAAAAACAAAATCCCGTTCAAATGGTCAATCTCGTGGCAAAACGCGCGCGCCAGCAAATCTTCTCCGCGAATCTCGAACCATTCGCCCTTCGTGTTCTGCGCTTTCACCGTCACGAACTGCGGCCGCACCACATACCCGCGAAATCCCGGAATCGAAAGGCATCCTTCTTCTTCGCGTTTTTCGCCTTCCGCGTGAATAATTTCCGGATTCACCAGAACAATCTTCGCTTCCGCATTTTTTCCGCCCGTGACGTCCACGACCGCAATCCGCAAACTCTTCCCGACCTGCGGCGCCGCCAATCCCACTCCCTGCGCCGCGTACATCGTCGCAAACATATCCTCGGCCAGCTCTTCGAGTTCCGCGTCGAATTTAGTAATCGCCTTCGTCGGCTTTTCGAGCACCGGATCGCCGTACTTCACCACGTCATAAATTTTCCGCGGCGGCGCTACCGGCTCGGGTGTCGCCGCTACCGCTTCAGAACTGGGCAATTTGTTGGGCATAGTTCTCGAAATTCCGCTTCGTCTCCGTCAGCGAGTCTCCTCCAAATTTTTGCAGAAAAGCATCGGCCAGCACAAGCGCCACCATCGCTTCTCCCGCCACTCCCGCCGCTGGAACCACGCACCAATCCGACCGCTCGTACGCCGCCTGCACCGGCTCTTTCGTCACCATGTCCGCCGTGCGCAGCGCGCGCCGCAGCGTCGAAATCGGCTTCAAATATCCGCGCACAATCACGTCTTCGCCGTTCGTGATTCCGCCTTCAAGCCCGCCCGCGCGATTCGAACTTCGCGTAAACCTCTTCGCCGCCTTGTCGTAAGAAATTTCGTCCTGCACTTCGCTTCCAAACGATCCCGCCGCCAAAATTCCTGCGCCAATTTCAACGCCTTTCACCGCTTGAATGCTCATCACCGACTGCGCCAGCCGCCCGTCCAATTTCTCATCCCATTGCGCGTGCGAACCCATTCCCACCGGGACATTGTGCACCACTACCTCAAACACGCCGCCAACCGTATCGCCCACCTTCAACACCGCATCCACTTCCGCTTTCATCTTTTCCTGCAGCGCGCCATCCACGCACCGCAGCGGCGACTCCAAATCCACGGAAATTTTCTTAATCTCTTCCCAACTCGCTTGCCGTTCCAGCTTGTGATGCCCCACTTGAACCGTGTGGCTCGCAATCTCCGTCCCAAATTCCTTCAACAGCTGTCTTGCAAACGCACCCGCGGCCACTCGCGCCGCCGTCTCTCTCGCCGACGCACGTTCCAGCACATACCGCGCATCATGAAAATCAAATTTCTGCGAACCAGCCAAATCCGCGTGACCCGGCCGTGGCGCCACTAATCTCTTCGCCGGCGCATCGTCCTCAGAATTATCTTCCACGGGCAAGATCTTTTCCCAATTCGCCCAATCGCGATTCTCAATTCTCAGCGCAATCGGCGCCCCAATCGTCTTTCCGTGCCGCACACCTGCAAAAATATCCGCGCGGTCTTTCTCAATCTTCTGCCGTCCCCCGCGCCCGTATCCCAACTGCCGTCTGTGCAATTCAAAATTGATCGCTTCCACATCCACCGGCAGTCCCGCGGGCAGCCCCGACACAAACGCCAGCAGCGCCTGCCCATGCGATTCCCCAGCAGTGTAATACTTCAGCACCTCTCGCATCCTCCGGTCGGCTCTCAGCCGCGCGAAATGTCGTGCTTCGAATCATTCAGTCTATCGCCCGAATCACAGACCGTCCACCAAAAGCGCATTTGCCTCAATCTTCGTCCCTCTCTCCTCCGCTTGACGCGCCGCTACCCCGCAGTTACGCTTCCACTTAGAGTCTTTCTGCGCAATCCTCGACGCTTTCTTCATCCCGCGCTCTTGGTGCGTCGCAGATCAGTCTCGAAATAGGGACAAGTGGCCGACACGCCTTTCCAGGTGACGGGACAGCAACCGAGGTGGGAAGACAAAATCTCGGTTTTTGACGTGCTCTCTAACAGCGCGTTGAAGTTTGTCGCCGACGTTCAGGAATACTCCCTCCTCGCCGCTCGCTCTCTCAGTAATCTTCTCCGCGGCCCTCACTATCTCCAAGATCTTCTCGACCAGATGGACGACATCGGCGTCGGCTCGCTCCCCATCGTCCTTCTCACCGGCTTTTTCATCGGCGTCGTCATGGTTCTGCAGACAGGCTCGCAGTTCACTCGCTTCGGCCAGAGCGCGCTCACCGGCGACGTCGTCTCAATCGCACTCGTACGTGAACTTGGTCCGACGCTCACCGGAATCTTCGTTGCCGGCCGCTGCGCCGCGGGTATCGCTTCCGAACTCGGCTCTATGCTCGTAACCGAACAAGTGGACGCTATGCGCGCGATGGGCACCGACCCCAGCCGGAAGCTCGTCACGCCGCGCGTCCTCGCCGCGATCCTCATGCAGCCCCTCCTCACGGGCCTAGCCGATTTCGTCGGGCTTCTTGGTGGTTGCGCCGCTTCTGTTTTTTCACTTCGAATTGACGCTGTGGAATTCTGGACCCGCGCCATCAAAGCGCTCGAATTCGGCGATCTCATGCAGGGCTTGATGAAGCCGCTCGCCTTCGGCTTCATCCTCGCCACCGTCGGTTGCTATAAAGGTTTGACCGTGCGCGGCGGCACGCAAGGCGTTGGCCGTGCCACCACCCAGGCCGTCGTTATTTCGAGTGTCCTCATCATCGTCGCGGACACCTTTCTAACTAAGATCGCACTCTTCCTCTCGGACAAAATTTTCTGATGGCTGCTTCCTCCATCGATCTGCATGAGAGCCCTGCCATCGAATTTGATTCGGTCCGCATTGGGTTTGGTGAAGGCGACATCCTCCGCAACGTCTCTTTCCGCGTCATGCCGCGCGAAACCCTAATCCTCCTCGGCGAAACCGGCACCGGCAAGACTCTTTCGCTGAAACTCGCCGCCGGCTTGCTCAAAGCGGACGCCGGCTCGATCCGTGTCCTCGGCAAAGATCTCAACGGCATGGCCGAGCGCGAACTTCTCCGATTTCGCCGTGAGGTCGGTTTCGTCTTTCAGGAAGGTGCGCTCTTTGATTCCATGACCGTCGCAGACAATGTTGCTTATCGTCTGCTCGAAGATCGCGTCAATACCGACGAAGTCGAGCCGAAAGTTCGCGAAGCACTTCGTTTCGTCGAACTCGAGCGCGCTTTGGATCTCTTCCCCCCGGAACTCTCCGGCGGCATGCGTCGCCGCGTCTCCATCGCTCGCGCCCTCATCACGCGCCCGCCCATCGTCCTTTACGATTCGCCTACCGCCGGTCTCGATCCCGTCACTTCGCAGACCATCATTACCCTCATCCTGCGTCTGCGTGACATCTACGGCGTCACTGCGCTTCTCGCCACGCACCGCTTGCAGGACGGCTTCGCCTTGGCCAATTTTTATTTCGACAAGAATTCAAATCGTGTCGTCCACGACGGCAAAAAAATCGCGGGAAACAATTCGAACGCCGCTGCCACGCGTTTTCTGGTTTTGCGCGACGGCGGAGTCTATTTCGAAGGATCGCCGGAGCAGCTCGCCGCTTCGAACGATTCCTATTTGAAGCGTTTTCTCGTCTGACTCTTGTCGGACGGGCCCGACAATGCTCGGCACGATGTAAGCGCCGGGCCATTTGCAACCGTTTCTATGCGATATTGGAACTTCGCATTCAGGAGGGAAGCGTAAATGCCGCAGCGAAAACAGCTCACCTGGGCGGAACTTCGCGTGGGGCTTTTCGTATTGGTCGGTCTTACCGTCCTGGGTGCCGGAATTTTCTATGTCACCGGCGCAGGCATCCTCGGCCCGAAATACCGCCTCAAGACTTTTCTTCCGGAAGTCTCCGGCCTTGCCAAGGGCGCTTCCGTAAAACTGGATGGCGTGGAAATTGGCAACGTCGAATCTATTAAGCTCGTCCCGCGTGGCCAGGGCAGGCCGCTGGAGAAGAATCGCAACATCGAAGTGGACATGCGCATTGATCGCCGTTTTCAAAACGACATTCTCACCGACTCCGTCGCGAGCCTCGTCACCGAAGGTCTTCTCGGCAATCGTTACGTTGACATCGAGCGCGGATTCACCGGCACGCCATTGAAAGAAAATCAGGAAATTCCCGGCGCCGAGGAAAAAGCCATAAAAGAAGTCGTCGAACGCAGCGCCGAACTCCTCGGCAATCTCACCGCACTCACCGAGGACGCGCAGGACATGGTCGCTGGTGTCAAGAACGGTCGCGGCACGCTCGGCAAACTTCTCACCGACGAACAGGCTTACAACCACCTAAGTAACATTCTCGCGCGCGGCGATCAGTTGGTCGCCAACGTTCAGGCAGGGCAGGGCACCATCGGCAAGCTCGTCGCCTCCGACGAAATGTACAACAAGGTGGACAAGGCCCTCGACAACGTCAACGGCATCATCACCGACGTGCGCGATCAAAAAGGAACCATCGGCAAACTTCTCTACGATCCCTCGCTCTACGACCAGGCCAAACAGGCCATCGCCAACACCAACAGCTTGGTCGCCGATGTTCGCGCCGGAAAAGGTTCCCTCGGCAAACTCGCCACCGACGACACTCTTTACAACAAACTCCGCGACACCAGCTCCAACCTCGCCTCCGCCACTGCTAAACTCAACGACAACACCACCACCGCTGGCAAACTCTTCTCCGACCCGCAACTCTACGACAATCTCACCGGCCTCACGGGCGACCTCCGCCTCCTCGTCGGCGACTTCCGCCAAAACCCCAAAAAATTCCTCCGCATCAAAGTCGGCATCTTCTAGCGAGCGAAATTTCATTTGGAAAACACAATTCCGGAGTATAGTCCGCCTCAAGTTCTCTCCCAATCCGGCGCACTTCATTCATAGGAGTTTTCAATGTCCTCTAAGCGTCTTCCTGTTTTGTTGCTCGTTCTCGCGGTAATTGTCATTGTCGGCTCAACTCGTCTGGCCGCCCAGGCAACGGACGAAAAGCCAACCGTTGCCACAGCTGCCTCCGCTAAATTCGGTCCAATTCCAAACGCACCGGAATGTTTCACGGTAGCCGTCGAACGCGGAGACCCCACCAAAGGACCATCTGTTATCCTGGCCAAATTTGCGCCAGGTTGCGTCGCTCCGTTTCATTGGCATTCCCCCAGCGAAACGGTGATGATTATTAGCGGTTCTCTACAAACCCAAATGAAAGGCGACGCTGCATTCGTTGCGCATCACGGAGATTTCGTCTACATGCCGCCGCGCCATGTCCACCGTGCCACCTGTCTCGGTACCGCCCCGTGCTTGGTTTTTCTAAGCTCCGATGCAGCTTTCGATATCCACTGGGTGGACGCCGCAGGCAATGAAATTTCTCTGGACGCCGCTCTCAAAACTGCTAAGCAGCCCAAGCCAGCGCCGGCGGCAAAACCATAAGTTCATTTGTGTTCCCCTTTTGAACCGCCCTACGCGAATGTGGTGTAATGCTCCCGTAACATTGCCGCCGTACCATTCGCGGCAGTCGAGGCGAGACGACTTTGTCCACGGAAATTCAGGAAGCGCAGAAGCCGCGTACCGAACCAGTAAAATCTACCCTCCCTCAGCCAGGACGCCCGGTTCCCAGCCGCGCCTACCCCGGCGCTCTCATAGTTGTGGAAGGCACCGACGGCTCCGGCAAAAGTACTCAACTCTATCTTCTAAAGCGCTGGCTCGAAATTGGCGGTTATCGTCTCCACTTCACGGAATGGAACTCTTCGCCGCTCGTTAAAGCCGCCACGCGCCGCGGTAAGCAACGTCGCCTTCTCACGCCAACCACTTTCTCCCTGCTCCACGCCGCCGATTTCGCAGACCGCTGCGAACGCCAAATCATGCCGCTTCTTCAGGGCGACTACCTCGTCCTCGCCGACCGCTACGTTTACACCGCCTTTGCCCGCGACGGCGCGCGCGGCTGCCCGCAAAAATGGCTCCGCAATCTCTACCGCTTCGCTCCCGTTCCCGACATTACGTTTTATTTCCGCGCACCGCTCGAAGTCGCCGTTCACCGCATTCTCAGCGGCCGCCCGAAACTCAAATATTACGAAGCGGGTATGGACCTCGGCCTCTCCTACGACCGCGCTGAAAGTTTTCGTCTTTTCCAGGCGCGCATTCTTGAAGGCTACGACAACATGGTCGAGAGTGATAACTTCGTCGTTCTCGACGGAACTCTTCCCGTAAACAAGCTGCAAAAACAGATGCGCGACATCGTCGCTTCCAAAATTGATCTCAAGCGCTTTGCCCCGCGCGCCGCCGAGGCCGAATAAAATGCCCGAGCCAGAAAAACCAGAAAAAGAAAAGCCAGAAAAAGAAAAACCGGAAAAGGAAAAAGCTTCCGTCGCTACTGAGCCGCAACAGCCTGCGCCGTCCAATGCTGCGAAACCAGCAGCGGCTCCGCTGGAAGAAGACACTTCGCAACCTTTCTTCGGCGAACCTCTGGTCGGTTTCGATCCGAATGAAATCACCGGCAGCCTCATCGTCATCGAAGGCATGGACGGCTCTGGCCGCTCCACGCAGATTTCCTTGCTTCAGGAGTGGCTCGAGTCCGAAGGCTTCTCGGTGCAAACCAGCGGCCTTCGCCGTTCAAATCTCGTCGGCCGCGACATTGATGAACTTCTCGCAAAAAACGCCGTCACGCGCCTCACTCTCGCGTTGATGTACTCCACGGATTTCTTCGATCAAATCGAACATCGCATTGTTCCCGCACTGAAATCCGGCGCCGTTGTTCTCGCCGACCGCTACGTCTTCACGCTCATTGCGCGCGGCGTCGTTCGTGGCATCAATCGCGATTATCTCAGCGGCCTCTATGCGATGGCCCTGCGTCCTCATCTGACCTTCTGGCTAAACGTTCGCCCCGAAACCGCCTTTGGCCGTGAATTCCGTAAGGCGCAAGCCATTAGTTATTGGGAAGCCGGACGTGACATGTCTCTCTCCCACGATTTGTACTGGTCTTTCATTCGCTATCAGACGATGATTAAGCGCGAATTCGAAGCCCAGGCAAAGAAGCACAGTTTCATCGAGCTCGATGGCGAGGCGAACGTGTCCACCGTGAACAAGCTTTTGCGCCAGCGCATCGCCGAACACCTCGGCATTCGCGGCACAAAATACACTCCCTCCTCCGCGCTCGCGCATCTCTGGCGCTGAAATTTCAAATGTCAGAGCCGGTTCACATTGCCGCGATTGACGCCGGTTCCAATGCAGTCCGTCTTTCCGTTGCCCGTGCGCATTCCGCCATCGATCTCGAGCCTCTTCATGACGAACGTTATCCGCTTCGCCTCGGCGAAAGCGTTTTTGTGCGGCAGCGTTTCAGCGAAGAGATTTTCAAAAAGGGAATCAAAGCATTCAGCCATTTCCAGGAAGTGATGAAAGAGTTCGGTGTCACGCGCTATCGCGCCGTCGCCACTAGCGCTTCCCGCGAAGCAAAAAACCGCCACGCCTTCGTTCGCCGCATCCTGCAAAAATCCAAAATTCGTCTTGAGGTCATCAGTTCCGGCGAAGAATCCCGCCTCGGCAGGGAAGCGGTTCTCGCCGCGCTCGGCCCGGAATCGCCGCTGCGCTGTGTCGCCGATCTCGGCGGCGGCAGCCTCGAAATCAGTATGCTTCGCGATCACAACGTAGTTCAATCCGCGCAACTTCCGGTCGGCACCGTGCGTCTGATGACCACGCTAGGCATCACCGGCCCGATTTCTCCCGCGCAAGCCGATCAAGTGCGCAAATATTTTCGCGCGCTCCTCGAATCCAAACTCAGTCCGCGCCCCAATCTCGGAGGAGAACTTGCCGTCGCCCTTGGCGGCAACGCGGAATCGCTCGCTGAACTTGCGCCCGGTCCGCGTGAGCACGGACTCTCCACACTCGAACTCACGCTTCTTCGCGAACGGCTTCCCGATCTCTTGCGCCTCGACGTTGAATCGCGCATGAAAACGTTCGGCGTTCGCCGCGACCGCGCCGACGTGATGGGCATCGCGGGTTTGATTTTTCTCACGCTCGGCCGCTACCTGAATCTCCGGACTCTTTCCATTCCGCGCGTCGGCATTCGTGAGGGACTTCTTCGCGAAATCGCGCGTGAAGTTTTCTCGCGTAAAGAACCGCATCGCTACGATTCGGACGCGCGCCAGCTTCTCGTTGGGACGCGCGCTTTCGCGCGGCGCCTCGACAGCGACCGCCGTCACGCGGAACATATTCGCGAACTTAGTCTCCAGCTTTTCGATCAGCTTCAGCCGGTCCATCATCTTCCCGCCGAATCGCGTGTGCTTCTCGAATCCGCCTCGCTTCTTCACGACGTTGGCCACACCATCAGCAACAAAGGCCATCACAAGCACGGTGAATACCTCGCTCTTAATGGCGATATCGCCGGACTCGGCGGCCGCGAGCGTAATCTTGTCGCCGCCGCCGTTCGTTACCACAATCGCAAAGCGGAACCCTCCGGTAATCATCCGGCGTACAGCGCGCTCAACAATTCCGACAAGCGCCTTGCCTGCCGCCTCGCTTCGATTTTGCGCATCGCCGAGGGACTAGATCATTCCCACCGTCAGCGCGTCACAAAAATTCAGGCGAAATTTCAGCGCGGCGCAGTGGGCTTGCAACTCACCGCGCGCGGCGATGCCGCCGAAGATATTCGCGATGCAAATCGCAGCGCGGAATTATTCGAGCACGAATTTCACGTGCGTTTATACTTCCGCCCCGTCGCAGCGTAAGAGTTGCGCTAAAATTTGTGAATTAAGAAGTTTGGAGAAATCATGCAGCTCTACCTCGTACGCCACGGCATCGCCATCGACCGCGAAGATCCGAAATGTCCGGCAGAGGCGGAGCGCCATCTGACCGAAGAGGGAATCAAGAAAACGCGAGAGGTCGCTCGCGGCATCGCGTCATTCGTGGAGAAGCCGAATCTGTTTTTCACTTCTCCTTACGTTCGCGCGGCGCAGACCGCGGATTTGTTCGCAGCCGCGATGAAATATCCAAAACAAAAAATCCGCAAAACGAATTTGCTGCTGCCCGGGTCCGAAGCCGCGGGATTTTTCCGCGAGCTGGCCAGGAATAAAGACGCCGAGTCCGTGTTCTGTTTCGGCCACGCGCCGCATCTGGACGAATTGATTTCGCTTGCGCTCGGATGCAAGCACGACGCGACTGCTCTCAAAAAGGCCGGAGTCGCTTGCCTCGAACTGCGCCGCATCGCACCGGCTACGGCGACTTTGGTTTGGCTGGCGACGCCGAAACTTCTCAAAAAACTCAGTCGCTAGCCACGCTGAGCGGCGGCTCTTTTGCGGCGGGAAATTCGAGCGGCAACATGGGCGCCAGCTTCTCGAAACCACGGAAGGAGATTGTTTTTCCGGCCGCGCTTTCCAGCATCTGTTTTCCTGCGGCGAGTCCCTTCGGTGCCGGCGGCCCTTCCAAAAATCCTTCGACAAAAATCTCGGTCGAGCCCGTTTTGGATTCCACGCGAACTTTGGCGCCCGCATTCACTCCCGCTTTCCGCAAGGCGCGCGCAATCCGCAGGATTCCCGCAATGACAAGCAACTTACTTTGCTGTGCAGGCTCTAACTTCGCAAATCGTCCGCTCTCTGTGGAAGGTTCCGCGCCGCGGTGATAACGCACGGCGAGTGCGAGCAATTGCCAGTCTTCCAGATTCCATCCAGGGGGCAACGGCAGTTGCGACAAAAATTTTCGCGCGTCCTTGTTTGCGGCTTTTCGCGCGCCTTCGGGCTCGATTCCGTGCAGCATCGCCGCCGCGCGCATCACCGCGCCCAATTCCTCTTCCTTAACAACCGGCGCGAACTTTACGCGCTGCAGGTCCTTGAAGAGCTTCTTTGCGAGGCGTCCTTCGCCGGCAGTCTTCGCAAAACTCGGATCCGCCGCCCGAGCCGTTGTCCGCAAACGCGCTTCCGCAACTTCCGCCACGCGGCCGTTCGTCGGCAATCCCGCGCGCCACTGATTCCACAAACTCGTCGAGCCGAGCGTCAACTGACGGTAGGTTTCAATTCGTTCCCGGCGCTCGCGTGCGATGTTCTCCTGCCACTTCGCCAGCGCCGCTGAATCCGCCGCCGTGGCCCGCACCGTTTCCGCGAGCACATCGAGGTCATGCACATCGCCGAGTAAATCCTGCAAGCGTTTTAGATCCGGACCCCACGCTGCGTGGAGTTTTGGCAATAGATTTTCGATGGTGTAGCGAAAATGTTTAATGCCGATGCGCAGTTCGTGCCACGGCTTCATTTTTTCCGTGCGCAGCGCGCGCCGGTGAAGTTCGGCGGCTTCGGCGTGGCGTTCGAGCGCGAGGCAGAGAGCCGCGTCTCCGTCCGCGGGGAGCAATCGCACGCGCGAGCGCAAATCGCGCGCCAGCCTCACCCAATCTTTTTCATCAAATTTCGCGGTGCTCTTTTTCGCGTCGCGTTCGCGCTTCAAATGTCCTGCCTTGAGCGCGTACAAAATTTGACCGCGCAATGGATCGTCCGCTCCGGCCTGCTTCAGCGCCCAAGCCTCCTGCACTTGGGCGTCGCGAATCACGCCAAGCGATCGGAAAAGCTTTTTGCTGGTTTTGCGCAGTGCGCGCCACGCGGGATGCGCATCTATTTCTTCAAAAACGGATGCGAGGGAGCGGCAGCGGCGCAGCGCCACACGTAGATCGTGCACGGAGTCTTCGTCCGGAGACGCAATGACGTGCTGGCGCTCTTCGAGCACGCGTTCCATCCAATACAGCAATCGTTTGGTTTCCGCAGCCTTGGGGGTAAGCGGAATAACGGCAGCCATGGTGAACAACCTCGACGTTCCGCCCCGAAGCCCGTGGGAGGCTCCCCTGTGGAGCGGAGGAGCAAACAGCGTAGCCCCGGTAAATGGGCTTGTCCATACGCGGAAAAAAGGCTGTGGATAAACTCTGGAAAAGGGTACACCCCGGTTGTTTTCCGCAAGAGTGCGCAAGTGATTAAGGGAAATGGGTTTAGGCAATGTACTTTGGCAAAAGAGTGAAGAAGGAATGCGCAAGCTATTGAAAACGCAGGGGATGAGAAATGCGTTGTTTGGCCCAAGCGTGGAAGTGTGCGAGCCGAAGAAAGCGGGGCGGAGGGCGAGTCGCGACGAAATCATGAAGGAGGGTGGCGCAGAATGTTACCTAAGTCAATAATCTAATTCATGTGCAATCATTCGAATGGCCGGTCGTGGTCAGGGCGGGCGGGAGCAGAGACAGCAAGCTTGGCGACTGAAAGGGGTTGTCGCTTTGCGTGCTCAGCATTTGGAAATCAATTGTATCGTATCACGATATAATCTAGACTAAAGGAAGATTGCCAGTTGACAGTGTGGCGGCCGGCTGTTATCTCCTTGCCGGCCGCTTTCTCTTTTGCTCAGTATTCCAGTGCAAGGCCTGAAGCCGCGGCCAATGGTGAAATTAGTTTGTAATGAGGCGTGGAAACGGTGCGCGGCTTGCCGCGATGGGATAGTGCAGACAGGCAAAAACACAATGAATTCCGTCCGAGTGCCGCCGGGTTATTGAGCGAAGGAAAGCCGCGTGTTATGTTGGTAAGAGCAGCCCGGAGTGGCGGAACTGGCAGACGCGCTGGACTCAAAATCCAGTGGTACTTAGTACCGTGTGGGTTCGACCCCCTCCTCCGGGACCATTCATTTTCCAGCAGAGTTGAGAATCCGACACTCACTTATGACGAACATTGCTTGCCAATTGGAGCATTCCGTCGAAGCTGAGGTCCGTCCGTCGTTCGCGTGGAACTGGCGAACAGACGTCAAGAACTGGAACGATCCGCCCGCCCAATTCGAGCTCGACGGCCCGTTCGCCAAGGGCTCGTGGGGAACAACGCGGTTTCCCGGCCAAGAGCCGTTGCGGTGGCAGATCGCTGATGTTCAGCCCGGCATATCTTTCGTGATTGTCATGACGCTCGATCAGGCCGTCTTATCATTTGAGTGGCTCTTTGTCGCCGTCTCTGACCACCGAACGCGGATTACGCAACTCATTGTTCTTTCCGGCGACAATGCCGCAGCCTACGCCGACCAAGTCCGAACTGGTTTCGGCTCTAATCTTGGTGACGGCATGAGCCGGATAGCAAAGGCAATGATGAACGCAGAGCGTTCCATGAGGCTGCCACGCTGATCCGTAAAGTCCTTTCGCAAACCTCGTAACGTTGCGCAAATCCAGAATTAGAATGCTCGCAGAGAACTTCAGAAGGGCGCTCGATGGCGGGAAGGAGTGCTGAGGCGATGAGGAAATGTTTGGGATTGCAAAGCGTAGCTGCGTGCGCGTCATTAGCGACGATCGCGCGCGGGATGGCGGCGTGCGGTTTGTTTCATGATGGGCCGAGCGCGTTCCGGGCATCGCAAAAGGCGGCGATGAAGCGGGACCAGTTCAACGTGGAACTGGATCGCAAGACGAAAATGGGCGAGTTCAAAGAGTCCATGGCGCTCGATTGCCAGAATATTTATTTTTACGACCACGAGGTGGACGAGCGAAGCCCTGAGGCAATTGAGTCCGGCGCGACGATGTCGCAAGGCCGTCCGAGCAGCCACCAGGAGTCCGAAACGTTGTTCGTGGATGGAAAAACGTACGGGCGAAATACGAGCAGTTGGGAGAACGCGCCACCGAGCGTGGACGATGCGAGTCCGCAGTGGCATCCGATTTCGATATTGCGAAGTCCGCAGCGGGAATGCGGCGCGATGAAACAAGGGGATGGACTTGGATACGTTTCGTACGCCTTGATCCTCAAAGAGGGCCGCATCGAGTATGCGGGAAGGGAAAAGATCAACGGCCACCGCTGCGGTGAATATAAGGTGACGTTCGACAGTCAGGCCGTCAAGGGCGTGAAGGTTTGTCTCGGAACGAGCGATGATTTGCCGTACCGCGTTATCGGCGAAGACTACACGGCCACGTACAACTATGAGCCCGTGGCGCGATTGGCGTTGCCGACGGCAGGGAGCCGCTGAGTTCGGCACAGGCACCGAGCCGCAGATTGGGCTTGTCGCGGACTTAAAACGGTTTAAGATTGACCGAAGCCAGGCTTTACAAACCAACCTTGAGGGTACCCATGTCCCGGATACGCTGGACTGTCGCGCTGTGCCTGCTCGTTCTACTCTTCGGTGCTTCCCAACGGGCTTCGGCTGCTGAGCCGGACCCGGCGGCGTCTTCGACTATTTCCCTGAATGCGAACTGGCAGATTCAGTCTTCTTGCGTGGCGAAGACTTCCGGCGAAAAAGTCTCTGCGGCTGGATTTGCAACAAACGGCTGGCACAAGACCACGGTGCCGAACACGGTCGTTGGAACGCTGGTGGACGACAAGACTTATCCGGACCCAACTTACGGCACCAATCTCAAGAACCTTCCTGGGATGAACTATTCGAGCGCGACATTTTTTGCGTTGCAGGACATGCCGGAGGGCAGTCCGTTCAAGTGCTCATGGTGGTGGCGGACGGAATTCAACGTGCCCGCTGCTGCAACCGGAAAGCACGTGACGCTGCATTTTCCGGGGATCAATTACCGGGCGAATGTTTGGACGAATGGAAAGAAGATCGGTGACGCGAAAGATGTTGCCGGCACGTACCGGATCTTTGAGTTCGACGTCACGAGCGCGCTGAAACCGGGATCGGCGAACGCGATTGCTCTGGAGATTTTTGCGCCAGAGAAAAATGATTTGGGCATTACTTGGGTGGATTGGAATCCGACTCCTGCCGACAAGGACATGGGCATCTGGAAGGAAGTTTCGTTGGTGATGACGGGGCCGGTGGCGATCCGGCATCCGTTTATCAGCTCGAAGCTGGATTCCAGCTACAAAGCGGCGGAACTCGGAGTCAGCGCGGAGCTGCGCAACGATTCCGCGAAAGCCGCCAAAGGCACGCTTGTGGCAGATGTAGATGGCAAAGAGCTGAAACAGGAAGTGGAACTTGCAGCGGGCGAAACGAGAGTCGTTCGCTTTGGAGCGGAGAAGTTTCCGCAACTGAAACTGGCTGCGCCGAAACTTTGGTGGCCATTCACGATTGGCACGCCGTATCTCTACACTGCGAAATTTTCTTTTGAAGCGAACGGAGCGGTGTCTGATTCAGCGTCCATAAAATTCGGCGTTCGCGAAGTCACGAGTGAGTTGACGGACAAAGGGCACCGGCTCTTCAGAATTAATGGGCGGCGGATTTTGATTCGCGGCGCGGCGTGGGCGCCGGACATGTTTTTACGGCCAATGTCGAAAAAACTTGATGCCGATCTGCGCTACGTGAAGCACATGGGGCTGAACACGATTCGGCTGGAAGGCCGCATAGACCGCGACGAATTATTCGACAAAACGGACGAGCTTGGGATTTTGGTGATGCCCGGCTGGACCTGCTGCGACGCTTGGGAAAAATGGGAAGTGTGGACGGACGAAACCCGGGCGATTGCGGCCGCCTCGATGAAGGATCAGGCGCTGCGGCTGAGGACACATCCCGGCGTTTACGTTTGGCTCTACGGCAGCGACAATCCTCCGCCGGCCGCGATCGAGCGGATGTATCTCGGAATTTTGAAGGACGCCGAGTGGCCGAATCCTTCTGTCTCCAGCGCGAGCGAGCAGCCGACTCCGGTGACGGGTTCATCGGGGGTGAAAATGACCGGCCCTTATGAATACGTGCCGCCCGTTTATTGGTACGCGGACAAGGAGGCCGGCGGCGCGCACGGATACAACACGGAGACAAGTCCCGGGCCGGCGATTCCTACGCTGGAGAGCGTGAAAAGATTTATTCCGAAAGAGCACCTGTGGCCGATGGACGATGTGTGGAATTACCACGCAGGTGGAGAGCGGTTCACGGACGTGAATGTTTTTACGGACGGCTTGACCCGGAGATATGGCGCGCCGAAGTCGCTGGAAGACTACGAGCGCAAGGCGCAAGCGATGGCGTACGACGGCGAGCGCGCGATGTTTGAAGCGTATGGACGGAACAAATACGTCTCGACGGGGGTGATTCAGTGGATGCTGAATAATGCTTGGCCGTCGTTGATTTGGCATTTGTACGACTACTATCTCGTGCCGGGTGGCGGATACTTTGGGACGAAGAAAGCGATGGAGCCGCTGCACGTGCAATATGACTATGCGGATCGTTCCGTTGCGGTGGTGAATGACACGTATGAAGCGCATCCGGGAGTGAAGGTGGTCGCAAAGGTATACAACCTGGAAGGAAAAGAGCTGGCGTCGCACGAAGAAAAGATAGATGTGCCGGCAGATGCGAGCGTGAAAGCGTTCGATTTGCCGAAGGGCGATGGATTGACCATGACGTTTTTCACGAAGCTGCAGATGTTTGACGCCGCGGGAAAACTCGTGACCGACAATTTTTATTGGCTGTCGGCGAAGGAAGATACGCTCGATTGGAGGCGGCGGAGAGACACGGTGTATACGCCGCAGGCGGAGTTTGGAGATTTGACTGCGTTGGAGGTTCTGCCGAAGGTGTCCGTGGAAGTGGCACCGGTCTTCGAGCATCGCGGAGGACAGGGCAAAGTAAGAGTTAAGGTGACCAATCCGGAAAATGCGGTAGCTTTCATGACGCATTTGCGGCTGATTGACGCCAAGGGAAACGACATTGTTCCTGTGTTTTGGGAGGACAACTACTTCACTCTGCTACCGAAAGAATCGCGCGAAGTTTGGGCGAGTTACGATGCAAATTCCTTGGGAGAGCAAGTTCCGTCTGTGTTGTGCGACGGGTGGAACGTCAGCGGCGCGGTGAAACTCAAACCCAAAACGGCAGCGGGGCCAGAGACAAAGAAGCCTTACTAACGAATTCGTTCAATCGCGTAAACAAAGTCACGACGAAGTTAAGGAGAAAATCTTTGCGGCGAAGGATGATTCTCGTTCAGGCAGCGGCGATTACACTTCTTTGCGGTTCCACGTTATTCGCGCAGGAAGCAAAGCTGGACGCGGCGAAGAAATCCATCCTGGCGCGCGTGCAAAAGAGCGGAGCGGATGTGGGCATCGCGTTTCGCACGCTGGACGGCAAAGACGAGTGGTATTCACGGGCGGATGAGCCGTTTCATGCGGCCAGCACGATGAAAGTGCCGGTGCTGATTGAACTTTTTCATCAGGTGAAGCAAAGAAAGTTGCAGCTCGATGACACGCTGGTCATTACGAACCAATTTCGCAGCATTGTGGACGGTTCCCCGTACAAACTTGATCCCGCCGACGATTCCGAGGCCGAACTTTACAATTCGAAGGATGAGACGCGGACGCTTGCGCAGCTCGCGGAACTGATGATTACCATCAGCAGCAACTTCGCCACAAACCTTTTGGTGGAGAGGCTTGGTGTGGAGGAAATACGCGCCGAGGTTCATGCGCTGGGCGCGGATGGGATGAACGTTCTGCGCGGAGTCGAGGACAGCAAAGCTTTCGAAAAGGGGATGAACAATACGACGACGGCGCGCGGGCTGGCTATCCTGATGACGGCGATTGCCGAGGGCAAAGCCGTGGACGCAGAGTCGAGCCAGCAGATGGCCGCGATTCTGGGGCGGCAAAAATTCAACCAAGCCATTCCGGCGGGGCTGCCGCGGGGCATAAGGGTCGCGCATAAAACCGGCGATATCACCAAGGTTCACAACGATGCGGCAATTGTGTATGCGAAGCGGCCTTTCGTGCTGGTGGTGCTGGTGCGCGGCATTGCCGAGGAAAAAGCGGCTTACGCCCTGATGGCCTCGATTGCGCATGACCTGTATGCGGCGACCAATTGACCGCGGCGCTTTCTACGCTGAAAAAGAACAACCTCAAGCGGAAATACATCATCCAAGCCTATGGGTGCTGGTGTATTGTGGTCATGGGGACACCAAATGCGAGGAGATTGCGTATGAAGACGTGGACAAAAACCTTGTTCGCGGTGGTCTTGGGCGCCGCACTTGCCGGCGCGGCTGCTGCGGATACTTTGGAATTGAGAGACGGTCGCGTTCTGCAGGGTAAATACCTGGGTGGGACGCAGGCGACACTGCGGTTTGAGGTTAACGGAGAAGTGCAGGCATTTTCGACGAACGATGTTGTGGCGTTGACGTTTACGCGGGGAACGAGCCAGCCACAGGCGGTTGCGCCGCCTCCGGCACCCGCTGCTCCGGCTCCCGCTCCAGCGGTGGCTGTGCAGCCCAATCATATGGCTTCGGCGCAAGGGAATTACGGCTCCGGATCGGTAACGATTCCCGCGGGGCAGTCTTTACTGGTGCGCATGATTGACGGCGTGGACTCGTCCAAGAATCATGTGGGCGATATCTTCCATGCGAGCCTGGAGACCGATTTGAACGTGAATGGACAGCTCGTCGCACGCAAAGGGACGGATGTTTACGGACGGCTGGCGACGGCGGAAGCTGCTGGCAAGTTCGCTGGCAAGTCCGAATTGCAGCTGGAGCTGACGCGGATGGTGATTGACGGGCACGATTATCCGCTGATCAGCAGCGACTACAACGTGCAGGGCAAGGGCCGCGGCGGCGACACGGCAAAGAAAGTCGGCGGCGGTGCGGTGCTTGGAGCCATCATCGGCGGTATCGCAGGCGGCGGTAAAGGCGCGGCGATCGGTGCGGCGGCGGGCGGCGGTGCCGGCGCAACTGTGCAAGTTCTCACGCATGGACAACAGGTGAAGGTGCCGAGCGAAACGCTGTTGGAGTTCCGCTTGCAGCAACCGGTCAGCGTGACGGCGACGGGCAGTAATTCTTAATCTTAAGGTACACGTTTCAATGCGGGGCTCGGGGCTTTCGGGCGCCGGACCCCGTTGCTTTTTTGTAAGCACATGACTTAAAAATCTTCCTTGCCTCTTCTACTGTTAGTCACTAAGCTAACAGGCTGTGGGGAGAGCCTGTCGTGCCAAAAGAAAAACCTAGAGTCAACATCGGAGAAGTCATCAAAACCTACCGGAGCCAGCGGGGATTGTCGCAGGGCGACATCGAACGCCGCACTGGCCTCTTGCGCTGCTATCTTTCGCGCGTCGAAAACGGCCACACGGTGCCGTCGCTTGAAACGCTCGCGAAGATTGCCGAGGCGATGGATATTTCGCTCGCCGACTTTTTCCCGGGGACGGAAACGCCGCGCGATCGCGAAACTCAGAAAATGCTCGGCGAACTTTCCCAGGACGAAATTCGCTTCCTCGTGGAGATCAAGCGCTACAGCAGCACGCTTTCCGACGGCGACAAGCGGCTTGTGCTTGCCATGATTCGCAAGATGGCGACGATGCTTCCGCCTCCCGTACGCAAACCGATCGCGCGCAGGCCGATGGCTTAGTTCGAAATTTTTGATTCCGTTTGGAAGTTAAGGACAGGCGCACAGCCTGTCCTTTTTTCTTTAGCGGGTTCTTCGCAACACCAGGCAGCTCGACATCAAATCGTGCAACGCTTGCTTCTGGGCCGTGAACGCGGCGAGCAAATATCCAATTCCCAGAGGAATCATCAAACTGACCAGCCGGCTGAAAAATCTTCCCGTGGCGCGGCCAAAATTTACGCGCGCGCCGTTCAAATCCGTTACCACGATGCCCAGCGCGCGCTTGCCGATCGTTCCTTGCCAAGGAGAACTTTCCATAAGCGCGTGATAGAGCCAGCTCGACACGATAAAGAAAAGCACAAACAACATTGTGGCGGCCAATCCGAGTACCGCGTACCAATCGTCGATATCGTCCATTTGTTCCAAACCCAGGCCACTGTCGAGCACATTGCCCACGCGCAGGAGCGATACAAGCCGGCCCAGCAAAACGAAACCGATGCCAACCAACAAGGCTTCGTCAATCATCCACGCGAGAAAGCGGAGCCAGAATCCGGCGTAACTCACTCGCACCGGTGGCAGGGGACTGAATTGCGGAGGCGGAATTCTTCGAAGAGGAGCAAGTGCGGGAGGCGTTACGCCGGTCGCTTCGCCGCACATGGGACATGTTGTTGCTGATGCGTCAAGGCCATGTCCGCACTGGGAACAAAACATGGGAGGCACCCCCGCCGAGCGGCAATCGTAGCTTTAGGGGAGGTCTTGCGCAATAGGCCGAAAGTAAGGGCTTGGCTATTGGCCGAGCGGCCGAACGCTTAGCGTCTTAACACCAGCGTGCTGGCGATCATGTCGTGCAGCGCCTGTTTGCGCTCGGTGATTCCCGCCAGGATGTAGCCGATTTTGAGAGGGATCAATTCGGTGACGATTTTGGAAAAAAATCTGCCGGATGCGCGGCCAAAACTGATGCGTGCTCCGTACATGTCCGTGACCGCGAGATTCAGCACTTTTTTCCCTGGCGTAGCCTGCCACGAGGAACTTTCAAACCCAGCGTAGTAAAGCCAGCTGCCAACGATAGCCAGCACGCTCAAACCGACGACGCCGGCGATAAACGCACCTCCAAAAACCCTGGAGATGGCTTCTTCCGGATCGGGCGGGTTGGGTGGATTAGGCAGATTGTGTAGGAACGCTCCGAACCCTGTGCTTAACAGAAAGATCAGGACGACGATTACCACGGGCACGCCGATAATGAGGTTATCGAGCAGATACGCGACGAAGCGGAGCCAGAAGCCGGCGTAAGCGACGACTGGCGCGGGCTGCCAGTGCGGCGTCACTTCAGCTGGCCCGGCTGGCTGCAAGAGAGGCGACGTCATGGGCGCAAATCCGGCACCCTGCACCTGCCCGCACACGGGGCACACAGTCACTGTCTCCGCGATCGCACTTCCGCATTTTGAGCAGTACACGCGAACTCCTCTCACCTTGCTAATTTAGATACGCGTCGTGCTTAGTTTTTGTTCCGGCAGGTTCCAATCGAAAGCTCAAACTAGCCTGGCGCCTCAATTAGCTTTTCCAGCAAGCGCACCTTCCGTCCAAAATAAATTCCCGTCAGAATTTTCCAGGGGACGACCAGTACGTAGACAAAGCCGGCGTCTGCAGCGTGGTTCACCGGAAGAAGCAATCCCAGCGCGCACGAAAGCAGCCCCACGCCCGCCACTCCGACGGCGTCTACAACCGACGCCATCGTGATCAATCGTTCGGTTCCGCTCAATTCCAATTTTTCCCGTTGGCGCCAGGCATTCACGTGCAGCGCCGCAATCAACAGAAACGCTGCGGCAAATCCCACCCCATAGAGCAACACCAGCTCCGGGATTTCGCCTGGCGTTCGGAACTGTCCCGTCGTGCTTCCGTCCCACCTTCCCGCCAGCGTTCCAAACAAAAATTTCAGCGGATACACGTAAAACAGCACGATGAGCAGAAGAACGGAATTCAGGACAATGGTCGCGCGGTCATACAACGCGTACCGGCGAAAAAACAGATAGTGCGCATGCCAGAGCATCAGAAACAGCGCGAAGCACACGGCAAACGGCACGAAACCGCGCATTGCTTCACGCAACTCTCCAAATGTCTTTGGAACTTGCAGCGACACGACGAGCAGCGTCATCGCCAATCCAAAAATCACGTCGCTGAATATTTCCAGGCGAGAGATCGCCGCCCCGCGCAAGCGGAATCCATTTTCGGTTCGCACTTCTGTTTCAGAGAAGGGCATCGTTGCTTCGAAACTCTCCGCCGTCAGCGCGCCGGCACGTCCCCGGTTCGTGTCTTGGCCGCCGGGCCGCCTTCCAGATTCAATACGGAAGACACAAAATCGCTGAGAGTCATTCCCATGTGGCCCCAGAGGCGTTCTTTCAGCGTAGTGTAGTCCTGCGTTCCGCTGAAAATGTCCGCCATCAATTGCCGGAATACCGTACTACGCCGCAAGAATTGCACCATGCGCGTGGTCACGGCCGTTCCCAAGAATGTTCCGCGATAGAACCGCCGCACAATGCGCGCCGCGAAGGCCAGCTCCGACGCAAACGCGGCGCCGACCCAATCCGTATAAACCTGCGGTTTGCCCTCGGCCAACGCCTTGCCGAGCAATTCGCCGGACCGCATGGCGTAAAACAATCCCTCGCCCGTCAGCGGATCCACCCACGCCGCCGCGTCGCCCACCAGCGCCCAATTTTTTCCGACCACCGTTCGCTGCGAAAGCGTCCGCTCCTGCGGCGAAGGGAGCACGTGCGAATAAAACTGCCCGCTCTCGACAGAAATGTTTTGCTTTTGCACGAATGTCTGCAAATGCTGGCGCAGTTCTCCGCTCGTATGCGACGCCATGCTCCCGCAAATTCCCACCGATAAATGATCGCAACGCGGAAACGACCAGATATATCCATCAAAGTGAGGCAAGAATTTGACGGTGATCGCGTCCGCCACCATCGGAATAAAGTAGCCCTGCGTCATTTCCAGTTCGTCGCGTTGCAACGCGCGCGTTCCCGGCAACAGATGATTTCTCGCCCCCGCCGCCAGCACAAGAAAATCCGCCGTATTCCACTCACCTTCGACGCAATACCGTGGCTTCTCCGCGTGCGTCTCGACGGAAACGACATGCGATTGCCGCACGTCGCATCCCGCTTCGCGCGCACGATCGAGCAACAATCCATTCAGCACTTTCCGCGAATAGACGACGATGGGGTTTTTCATCTCGAGCGTCGCGCGCTGGTCGTTGCTCGCGATCAGCTCCACGGAATGAATCAGTTTTTTGGGATGAGAGTTTTCCAGCAGGAAGGGATATTTCTGAATCGCTTTGTGCGTTAAGCCGCCGCCGCACGGCTTTTCCCACGCCAGGTGCTCATCGAAAATCACCACCTCGTGCCCGGCGCGCGCCAACTGCTCGCCGCACATGGCCCCCGAAGGTCCTCCGCCGACAATCGCTACCTTGGGCATGCGTCGACCTCTGATCTTTCTCGAACTGGGAGATAAAGCGCGAGCCCTCAGGCGAGCGGGAAAATCGCAAGGGCGAAACCGGCGCTCAGTATAGCACCGAAAACCGCTGCTGCCGCCGCGCTCTGTGTCTCACGCCGCACTACGTCCATCGCCAGCCGTTGCAAGAGTGTGACGAGCACGAAGTACATCGCCAGCAGGATCATCAACACTTCGCCGGTGTGCAACAGGAACAGCGCCGCCACAATCACCCCCCACGCAATCGAACGAAACGCCAACGCCAAGATCACTCTTCGCGCTCGCGACATGGTTCCGTATGCCCCCAGAAAAACTTCCTCGGCAAGCAGCCACGGGAAAAACGCCAAAATCATAGGTGCCATTCGGGCCCACTTCGGCCACGTCAGCCACGCCTCATAAAAACTATAGTCAAACCACGATGCAAAGAGCAGCACCACGATAACGCCTGCAATTCCCGCGGCCAAAATTCCGCGCCACGAAAGATTCCACGCTTTCGACAAAGCGCCAGCATTCCACGCCAGCAGAACCGCTCCTTCCAGCAACGCAAAACTCGCCAAATAGTCTCCTTCGAAAACGCCAATAATTTTCAGCGGCACCCAGAATTTCAGCACGCCCACGGCAATCGCCGACGCGACAAGCAACTGCCACAGGATCCGCGTCGTGGAAATCGCTGCCGCCTCCTCCGTCGGTTCTTTTTCAGTTCCGCCAACGATTTCTTCTATGAACGGCACGCACAGCAAAATCAGTCCAATCGTTCCGCTCAAGAATCCCCACAACGGCTTATGAGACCCCCGCACCACATCCGCGTCTGTTCCCAGCAATTTCTTGTTCCACTTGCGCATCTCTGTGAGCACGGCGCTGTCAAACAGCAAACTCACGTGCGTCGCGAGTGGAATCTGCACAAACGCGCTCGTTCCGTCCTTCGCGTTCGCTACCATCGTTTGCACAATTCGGCGCATTTGTTCCGGCTCGTTCGAACCGCTGATCAGCAGGGAATTCTTCACGAGCGGTGGATTGTCTGCAAACAAAAGCATTTCCTTCGAAAGCAGTTTTGCCGTCCGCATCGGCGCCGGCGAAATCGCGATGACGCCCGCCACCGGCACGCGCCCGCTCACGCGAATGGCAATCGCTCCGCCCATCGAATGTCCGACCAGAATCGTTTGCTCGGGCACAATCGCGCGCCGCTCAATCAACTCCTTCACCAGTGCCTCACCGCAGGCATCCGTCCTCTGCTGCGAAAACGGGCCCGGCGTTCTCCCGTGCCCGGGAAAATCCGGCGCGAACACGCGCAAGTTCTGGTTCGCCAAATCCTGCGCCAGGTAGGACATAATTCGACGGTTCGCCGCCAGCCCGTGAAACAGCACCACATACCCCTGCGCCGAGCCACTAATCGGCTCGACGACATCCACGCGCATGCGGCAACTTGCTTCGCTTGAGATCACTTGCAGCGGGCGGTACGGCTCAAGGTTTTCGAGGAAGAAGCCAAAGGCAAGCAGCGCCAATCCGGCCAGCCCAAACCAGAATTTTCTCTCCTTCATCGCGCGAACGTTCTCCTCAGAGAGGGCTCCCCAAAGCGGGCGCTCTCGTGCGCGTGTTAAAATAAGGCCTTAGCTGAATCTCACGCAAATTTGCCATCCGTTCACAGGGAGATCTTTTGCATCCTGGCATTCTCAGCATGGAGGAAGCGATTCTGCGGTTTGGCCGCGAGAAACGCAATGGCTGCCGCGTCGTCTTTACCAACGGCTGCTTCGATCTGCTTCATCCCGGCCATATCCAAAGCCTCGAGCAAGCTCGCGCACTCGGCGATGCGCTCGTTGTCGGCATCAATAGCGACGCCAGCGTTCGCGAACTCAAAGGCGCAGGCCGCCCGGTTCTTCCGGAACTCGAACGCGCGGAAATCCTTGCCTCGCTCGAGTGCGTGGACGCCGTCGTCATTTTCAAGGAACTCACCCCTCGCGAAATTATTGCTGCGCTGCTTCCTGATGTGCTCGTCAAGGGCGGCGACTGGCCCGGCGATCAAATTGTCGGCAGGGAAGAGGTGGAAGCAGCCGGCGGGCGTGTCGTTTCTGTTCCCGTCGTTGCGGGATATTCCACGACGGCCATCCTCGACAAAATGCGCGCTGCTGGAACGCCCGTGCGGAACGATTCCTAAAGCCATCCGATGATTCTTCCTGTAGTCCGTGAACGATTGGAACGCTTGCTGCGCCTCGCGGCTGTGGAAGGTGCGCTCGCCGCTTTGCGTTCCGGCGAATTGCACATCCAACTCTCCAGCTTGCAGCCTGCTGCAAAAGCTCTTGTCGCCACGTATTTTGCGGGCGAACTTCGCCGCCCGGCATTTTTCGTCGTTGCATCCAACAAGCAAGCCGAAGCTCTTGCGGAAACGCTTCGCTTTTTTGCTTCCGTATTTTCCGCGGGCAATGTCGCTGTGCTTCCCGCATTCGACACGCTCCCGTGGGACGCGCGCAGTCCGCACGCGGACATTCTCGAGCGCCGCGCCGCCACGCTCTTTCGCCTCGCTTCCGGACAAGCTTCCTTCCTCGTCGCGCCAATCTCCGCCGCGCTTTGGCGTCATCGCACCGCCGAAAGTTACGAGCTCCTCACGCGAACGCTCAAGCCGGACGATGAAGTAAGCCTCGACGGCTTCATTGCGCATCTCGGCGCCGTCGGTTACGCGCGCACGGAAATGGTCGAAATGCCCGGCCAGTTCGCCCAGCGCGGCGGCATCGTGGATCTTTTTTCTCCGGAAGCGCCGCGGCCCGTCCGCATCGAGCTCCTTGGCGACACGGTCGAATCCGTCCGCGAATTTGACGCGCGCACGCAGCGCTCGATTGCGCCTGTTGTTCGCACCACCGTTCTTCCGCTGACGGAATGGGCTATTCCCGCGGGCTCCACAGAATCCTGGGATCTCCCCTCCTACTGGGGACCAAAAGAAGATGCGGCGCAGCACAATCTTTTTGAACTTTCTTCCAGCGCGCTAAAACCGATCGTCTTTCTCGATGAACCTGCGGCAATGCTGGAAACCGCGCGCCAGTTTCTTGCCGATGCCATGGAAACCTACGAGCGCCACGGCCATGCAAACTCTCCCACGCCGGATCATTTCTTCTGGCGCGAAGAAAGTTGGCAATCTTCCCTCGCGAACGTTTCTCAAATTCGCCTAGAAGAACTTGCGCTCGACAGCACGAAAACTAAATCGTTCTCCATCTCCTCGCGTCCCAGTAGCCGTTTTCACGGTGACGTGGTCGCATGCGTCGGCGCCATCAAATCCCAACTCGCCGAGGGCGGCACCGTCTATCTTTCCGCTGCAAGCACGGGCGAACTCGAACGCCTCGCGGATATTTCGCGCGAGTACGAAGTTCCTTACGTGCTTGGAGAATCGGAAGACGCCGCTGCGGGTTTCACTGCCGAAAGCGCGCTCGAATCAGCCGGCCTCGTTCTGATTCGCGCGCCCTTTTCTGAAGGCATCGCGTTTCCAGATGTGTCTCTCACGCTTTACGGCAACTCCGATCTTTTCGACGTCACACCGAGCGTCGACCGTCCCAGCAAGAAAATTCGCACTTCCGGTTTCTTCAGCGATTTCGCGGACCTCAAGCCCAACGACTTTGTCGTCCACGTGGATCACGGCATCGGCCAATTCGAAGGACTCCGGCAAATTGAATCCGACGGCCGGCGAGGCGAATTCATGCTGCTTCGCTACGCGGAAGATGCGCGGCTCTACGTCCCACTCGAACGCATGGACCTTGTACAGAGTTATCGCGTAGTGGAAGGCGCGGCGCCGCCGCTCGATAAGCTTGGCGGCACGGCGTGGACCACGCGCAAAGCCCGCGTGCGCAAGTCAGTGGAAGATATGGCCGACCAGCTTCTCGCGCTTTACGCCTCGCGCAAAACAGCAAAGGGATTTGCGTACACTGCTGACGGCCACTGGCAGCGCGAATTTGAAGACGCGTTCGAATTTGAGGAGACCAACGATCAGAATGCCGCCATCGCGGACATCAAGCGCGACATGGAACGCGAAACGCCGATGGACCGTCTCCTTTGCGGCGATGTGGGCTACGGCAAAACCGAAGTGGCCATGCGCGCTGCGTTCAAAGCCATCAACGACGGAAAACAAGTTGCGCTCCTGGCTCCCACCACGGTTCTCGCGTTCCAGCACTTCGAATCATTCAAGCGGCGCTTCGCCGCGTTTCCGACGCGCGTCGAAATGCTCAGCCGTTTTCGCACTGCGGCGGAACAAAAGAAAATCCTCGCGGACCTGGAAGCCGGAAAAGTGGACGTCGTCATCGGCACCCACCGGCTCCTTTCGAAAGATGTCGTCTTTCCAGATCTTGGGCTTCTTATCGTGGACGAAGAGCAACGATTCGGCGTCGCACACAAAGAGCGCCTCAAGGAGATGCGCAAGAATGTGGACGCCCTTGCGCTGAGCGCTACGCCGATTCCACGCACCCTGCACATGTCGCTTGTCGGTTTGCGCGATATGTCATTGATTGAAACTCCGCCGCGCGACCGCCTCGCCATTCAAACCACGGTTGCGTCGTTCAACGAGGAGCTTATTCGCAAAGCGATTCAGACCGAGATGCAACGCGACGGGCAGGTCTATTTCATTCACAACCGCGTCGAGTCCATCTATTCGCTGGCGGAACTTGTCGGAAAACTCGTTCCGAAGGCGCGAATCGTCGTCGGTCACGGCCAAATGGCGGAAAAAGAACTCGAATCCGTCATGCTGAAATTCATTCGTGATGAAGCGGATGTTCTTGTCGCTACCACGATCGTGGAAAACGGACTCGATATTCCTCGCGCGAACACCATTCTCATCAACCGCGCCGACCGTCTCGGCCTTGCCGAGCTTTATCAACTTCGCGGCCGTGTTGGCCGTTCGAATCAGCGCGCGTATGCCTATCTCCTTGTTCCTCCCGAAACCACGCTGAGCGAAATTGCCCGCAAGCGCCTTTCTGCCATGAAGGAATTTAGCGAACTCGGAGCAGGATTCCGCATTGCCGCGCTTGATCTCGAACTTCGCGGCGCGGGAAATCTTCTAGGCCGTCAGCAGCACGGCCACATCGAAGCCGTCGGTTTCGATATGTACACGCAAATGCTGGAGCGCGCCGTGAGCAAACTCAAAGGCGAAGAGGCCGCCCCCGAACTGCGCACCCAGCTCAACCTTGGCCTTGATCTGCGCATTCCGCAGGAATATATTCCCACGGAAAATCTGCGCCTGCGCACCTATAAACGCGTTTCTTCGATTCGAAGCGAAGAGGAGCGCAGCGACGTCGCGCGCGAACTTGCCGACCGCTTCGGCAAACTCCCCGCCTCCGTGGAAAACCTTTTGGATTACGCGGTCCTCAAATCCATTTGTGAACGCCTGCGCGTTTCCACGGTCGAACGGCAGGGAAGCCGCCTCGCGATTCGCTTTCATTCGGAAACCACGCTTGATCCCGCCACTCTCGTCAAGGTCGTGCGCTCGCGGGAAGGCATCAAGCTTGATCCCAGCGGCGTCCTTTGGATGGAAACGACGCGCGGGGAGGCCGCTCCGGTCGCTCTCAGAAACGTATTGCTCGCGCTCGAGGGGCGGGGCTAAACTGATAGTGAAAGGAAATTCATGCGAAATCTTGCACTTGTAGCGGGCTTGTTTGCCGCTTTGCCTCTTGCTGCGCAGCAGCCTGCCCCCGCCCCCACCGACGGCCAGCAGCCAAAACTCGAGGCTCCCACCATGGCCGCGCCTGAACCGGAAGCCGCGAAGCCCAAGCCGGCGCCCGTTGCTGCAAAGCCAAAACCCGCGTCTGAGGCTGGCGGCAGAGTCGTCGAAGAGATTATCGCCCGTGTGAACAACGACATCATCACGAAGTCGGAGTACGACAAAGCGCTCGCTGCCGCTGTGGACGGTGCCAAGGATGAATGTGAAAACAAATGCACGCCACAGCAACTCGAGGCCGCAACGGAAGACCGCAGGAAGAGTGCGCTTCGCGATTTGATCGATCAATCTCTTCTCGTCCAGCGTGGCAAGGACATGGGCATCAGCGTCGAAACCGAAGTCATCAAGCAGCTCGATCAGATTCGCATTGCAAACAAACTGCCGGACATGGAAGCCCTCGAGAAGGCGGTAACCTCGCAAGGTTTGAACTGGGAAGATTTCAAGAACAACATTCGCAGCCATTTGATCACGCAAAAGGTGATCGGCCAGGAAGTCGGCTCGCACATCACGATTGCGGAATCGGACGCCAGAAAATTCTATGAAGCGCACAAGGGCGAATTTATCGGACCGGAAAGCGTCGCGCTTCGCGAAATCGTCGTGAGCACGGAAGGGAAAAAAGAAGCGGAGCTTCCTGACCTGAAGAAGAAGGCGGAAACTGCGCTCAAGCGTGTGAATGACGGCGAAGAGTTCGGCGAAATCGCCAAGCGCATGTCCGATGGCAGCACGAAAGATCAGGGTGGCTATCTCGGCACTTACAAGCGCGGCGAACTCGCGAAGCCGATCGAGGACAAGGTTTTTTCCATGAAGCGCAATCAACTCGCGGAAGTTATGGAAACGAAACAGGGATATTTGATTTTGCAGGTTCTCGAGCACTACGACGAAGGCCAGCAGGCGTTTGAAAAAGTAAAAGACAAAATCATGAACCAGCTTTACGAAGAGCGCATGCAGCCCGCGCTGAAGGACTATTTGAAAACGCTGCGCGAGCAGAGCTACGTGGTCATTAAGCCCGCCTACGTGGACGTGGCCGGTGGCGGAAATTCCGAGATTCAGGAAGTGAGCGCGAGTCCGGAACAAACCAAGGAAAAGAAAGAAGGCAAAGGGCCGCGCAAGTGGTATTTCCCGCTGAAGCACTCTAAACCTTCATGAAGCAGTCCTTCGTCAGCGATCTGAACAGCGAACAAAACGTCACCACATTTTTTCTCGTTTGCGAAAAGGAAGTTCGTAGCACGAAGGAAGGGAAGCCGTATCTTCGCCTCGAGCTTGGAGACCGCAGCGGCACGATTGAAGCGCGCATGTGGGATCAGATTGAAGCCGTCACGCGCGAAGTGGACCGCGAGGACATCGTGAAGGTGCAGGGCCGCGTGGAAATTTATCGCGGCAAGCCGCAATTTGCCGTGCAACAAATGCGCAAGGCCAAGCCCGAAGAAGTTGACCTTGCCGATTATTTGCCTTCGACGAAAGAAGACGTTGAAAAGCTCTTCAAGCAGCTTCTTGCTGAAGCGGAGTCGATCAAGAATCCGTGGTTGAAAAAACTAAACGCGGAAATTTTGAGCGATCCGAAAATTTCCGCTCGTTACAAGCGCGCGCCTGCCGCGAAGACGATGCATCACGCGTATCTCGGCGGCTTGCTCGAACACGTCGTTGGACTTTGTGGTCTCGCTCACCAAATTGCAGAGCACTATCCCGAACTCGACCTCGATCTGCTTCTTACCGCCGCGATCTTGCACGACGTGGGAAAGCTGGACGAGCTTTGCTATGATCGCGTCATTGGCTACACGACAGAGGGACAGTTGCTCGGCCACATCGTCATGGAAATAGAAACCGTGGCGAGCGCGATGAACAAAATTGAAGGATTTCCTCCCGCTCTAAAGACTGTCGTGCAGCATCTTTTGATTAGTCATCACGGCCAGTACGATTTCGGTTCTCCGAAATTGCCGATGATACGCGAAGCCCTCGTTTTTCATTACATGGACGACCTCGATTCCAAACTCGCCGCGGTCCGCGCCGCGCTGGCCAAAGATTCCGGCGATGAAATGTGGTCCGTGTATTCCGGCGCGCTGCAGCGCAAATTTCTACGCCTTGAACAATTTCTGAACGCCCAGGCGTCCGCGGCGTCCGACCTCAAATAATTCCTCCTGCACGGCGAAAAGGCGTATGCTCTGCCTATGGGCACCTCAACAACAACCAAGATCTGGAGAAGGTTCAAGCCCTCGTATAGCAACTACGATCCACATCCAAGCCAGGTTGTGCCTTTCGGTCGCTATGGCGGCGGAAACCTGACGGGCCATCCCATCGGCCTCATCATTGTTTTCGGAGTTTTGTTGGTTGGGCTGATTGGCGTTCCGGAGTTCCGATTGTTCCTTCTCTTTGCTTTACCCTTTGCCTGCCTCTTTGGATTCGTTCTCTGGCTGCATCATCGGTCCACATTTCTACGGCGCTGATTCCCGTTCCACGCGCCACGGCGAACGCGCCGGCCAGCCCCGCAACGCATCTTTGGCCCACTGGGTTGTTTTGTCTTTGTGGCATTCCGTACAAGGATTTGGAATCGCGTATTTTTCCGTTTCCGCGGGTGAGATGAACGCAAAAGTATGCGCGCGAACTTTTGTTGTTCCGAGCGTCGTCTCAATTTTCGGCATGTGGCACGCGATACATTCGCTTCCTTCGGAGCCTTCTTTGTGATGCGTGTGTTCCGTTAGCGTCGCTTCGCGCGGGCCATTCGGCGATTGCGGGCCGTGACATTCGAGACACAACATTCCAGATGGTTCGCGCAATTCCGCGTAATTGCCCGTGCCGTGCGCGTCGTGGCAATCGAAGCAAGTCACACTGTGGCGGTACATCACGCTCTGCACGTAATCGTTGCCTTGCATGCGATTTTTGTGTGCCGTTCCTTCCGGAAAATGCGTGAATGTCAGTTCGCCAAGTTTGTGATCTTCCAGCGTCCAGAAATCGCGGAGCTTTAATCCGACGCGATACCCCACCGGCCAATCGTAATATTTCCCTTCGAGTGGCTTTTGCAAGGGCTGGCCCTGCGAATGGCATTGGATGCAGGTGTCGCTGGCATCGACGTAATTCATGTGCGCAGGGTTAACGATATTTGTTCGAGTGGGATGCGCGGCGTGTTCGCTACCGGGTCCGTGGCAGCGTTCGCAGCCGACATTCCATTCCGCGACCTGCTTTGTCTTGATGTCATAGCCAACTGAATGGCAGCCGTCGCAAAGAGGGCCCGTCGGCCGTTGCTTGTTGTCCGCCGGAAAAAAAGGCACCCACCAGTCGGCCCCGTTCGGGACAAAGTAGGGTTTCCACGCTTTGTTGACGACGTCCCACTGCGCGCCGAGAGGGAAGTAGTCGTCGCCGCTCTTTTCAAAGTAGCGCTGTTTCCAGATGCTTCCGTAAACGAAGGCGACCTGCTCCTTCTTGAAAGGCGCGATTTTGTTCGTCGCGAGGTCCGCGATGATCGCTTCGGGATGCTCGTGAGGATCGCGCACCACATTGGCCATTGGAGTTTTTTTCCAGCGCGCATAGATTTCGGCGTGGCACTTTTCGCAAGCGCGCGAGCCGACATAATGACCGTTTGCCGCGGACTGTGATGCCTGCGCAAGTTCCGCCGCGCTGGGTTGCGCAAGACTCCGCAAAAACATCGTCAATTTCCAGGCATCGGCGTCTGAAGTTTCGTGCGGGATGCTCCAAGCCGGCATTCCGCTCAGACGCACGCCATACGAGATGATGTAATGAATTTCCCCGTCGGAAAGCTTTTGCGTTTGCGTTGCGGACAAGTCCGGTGGCTTGGGGTAAAGGCCGCGAGATTCTGTTGTTTTGCCCTGGCCATCGAAACCGTGGCAACTGGAGCAGCGCGCGCGAAAATCCTCGCGGCCTGCTTCCAGATTTTCCGAAGTTTTTTCGAGCGGATTCGTTTGCTGTTTTTCGGCGGAGGGAATGGAGAAATTACGCAGGGCACGCGCGAGAACTTTTTCGAGTCGCGAAGGTTCGTCGGTTGCGCGAAAACCGCGATGAATCGTCCACGCACCGAAGCCGACGCCGATTGCGAGCAGCAGAAGAAGCAGAACCGCGAGGAATTTTTTCATGCCAGCCAGTCCCAAGCGCCGCAGTGGTAGCGGCTTGCAGATGGTATCCTGAGGAACAACGCGTTGCTCTACCAAGATACCCGGCATACACTAGAAAAGACAAAATAAACGCATGATTAACTCCGTCTACAAATTGCGCGATCTGGAGATTCGGCCCGCGGCGATTCTGGCGCCGATGGCAGGGGTCACCGATACGCTTTTCCGGCGGGTAATTCGCGGGCTCGGCGGCTGCGGGCTGCTGATGACGGAATTCACTTCGTCCGAAGGAATCACGCGCAGCGCGAAAAAGACGCTGCGGTATTTGTATTTCCAGGAAGACGAGCATCCGATTGCGGCGCAGCTCTTTGGCGCGAATCCATCGGTTATGGCGGATGCGGCGAAGATGGTCGAGGATTTGGGCTTCGACGCCGTGGATATCAACCTGGGCTGCCCCGCGAAAAAAGTGGTGAAGTGCGGCGGCTCGGGATTGCTGCGCGACATGCCGTTGCTTGAAGAGATTTTTCGCGCGGTGCGCGCGGCGGTGAAAATTCCAGTGACGATCAAATTGCGCGCGGGCTGGGACGAAAATTCCATCGTGGCGGTGGACGTGGCAAAAATGGCGGAAGCGATCGGCGTGGAGGCGGTGGCGGTGCATCCGCGGACGCGCGCGCAGGGATACTCCGGGAATGCGGACTGGCGCATCATCGCGGCAGTGAAGCAGGCCGTGAAAATTCCAGTGATCGGCAACGGCGACATCAATTCTCCTGAAGACGCGGAGCGCATGGTGCGCGAAACAAATTGCGATGCGGTGATGATCGGGCGGGCGGCAGCGACGAATCCGTGGATTTTTTCGCAGATGCAGCAATACCAGGAAAAAGGGGCTTATGATGCCCCAAGTGAACAGGACAGATACCGTTTACTCTCCGGCTACTACGGCGAAATAAAAGCGGCAAATCAACCGGATGCTGTGGGAAAAATGAAGCAGTTCGCATGCTGGTTTTCGCATAGCGTGGGGAACGGCAGCGAACTCCGGAGATCGGTACACTCGGCAAGAACGCCGAGCGAAGTTCTGGAAGCGGTGGAAAGCTTTTTTGAACATTCGATGCGGCACACGGCCGCCGAGGAAGCAGCTCCCCCAGGGGCGGCTTCTGGAAAGGACCCAGCCCATGGTCCAAGTGAGCACGATTGCTTCGAGGCAACGCTCGGAGCGTAGAATCTCGGTACGGCTGCCGATGCAGGTGAGCGGACGCGACACGCGCGGCGTTGTCTTTACGGAAGAAACTTCCTGTGAAAATTTGTGCCGGAGCGGAGCCGCGTTCCTGACGCGATTTGAGGTCGCGATCGGGTCGGATCTTGAAATCCGCATTCCGCAGTCGCAACGCATGGCTCGCCGGGCGGAGGAAGAGTTCTCGACGCGCGGGCGCGTGGTGCATGTGACTGAGGCGGTGGCGAGCGGTGGACGGCTTGTGGGTGTGCAGTTTACGGGACCGCGGTTCCAGAGGATGTTCCGGTCGGAGTCTGCCGCCTAGCTTTTTGAATTTGCCTTCCTGAAATAATCCCAGAGAATGTTCCTGCAGAATTTCAGAATCCTTTGTATCTTCACTAACGGGGAAAAAAAGGCCCCGGCACGGGAGTGCGCGGGGCCTTTTCCGGCCTGGAGCGGAGGAGGTCACCGTTTGCTGAGCTTGACGGCGGCGAGGCCGAGGACACCGAAACCGAGCAGAGCCAGGGAGCCCGGTTCCGGAGTAGCAATAACGGGTGCGGTGGGGATGACCAACGTGGGTGTGCCCAAACGAATATAGGAATTACTGAGCTGTGTGAGGGCCAAATCGGCCATGCCCGTGCTCAAACTGAGCAAATCTGCCGAAGTGTATGTGTAGCTGAAGGGAGTGGGGCTAAAGGGGCAGCGCTATTCATGAGCCGGACCAACCTTGGCAAACCACCTGCGATTCGTCATAACCCTGCGGGTTGACGAGCAAATGTTAATGAGCGAAGCCTGAAACCAACCGAAGCGCAAAACATTGCACTTAGTTTCGGGGATTAGGGCAAAGTTCTGCACAACAGCTGTTCTTCATCGCTGAAAACAATTGACTTAGGTATGGTGGCCAGCGTGCCCACGATTAAGACACTGGAGGTTGCCTGGAACATGCTTAAGAAGAGCTTGATAGCCCTATTGGTGTTGCTGGCCGCTTCGTTTTGCGCGAACGCGGACACTGTGGTGGTGAATTTTGACGATCTAGTCGGGTCGGCCGCAGTGCCTGATGGGTACGGGGGAATTAATTGGGGTGGCGTCTGGACGTACTATGGAGCTGCTCAGTTCCCATACACGCCAGAATCGGATCCGAATCGGATATACGCGCCATTTACAGGAGTCCCTAGCGAGGCCACCTTCTCGTTCGTGACACCGGAGATATTTGACGGTGCTTTCTTTTCTGGCGACGCTAGTGCGCCAATATATTTCAATCTTTATGACTCCTTGGGTAACTTGCTCTGGACTTCGGCGACTCTGGATCCGAGCTCGACGCCGACGTTTTTGTCTTCAGGTTTTTCCGGTCTTGTGTCCAAAGTCGGCGTCTATTCTGTGACCGACCAGCTTTGGGTCATGGACAACGTGACCTACGAAACGTCAACTGTTTCGACTCCGGAGCCGGCCAGCCTGGCGCTCCTTGTGACGGGTTTGCTTGGTTTGGCGGGTTTCAAGCGCAAGAAGCTTCTGGCATAATTCAGGGAGCTTTTGGAAATTCAGGAAGGGCCGGACATGAGTCCGGCCCTTCTAGGAGGGGCACGATGCATCGTGCCCCTCTTTCTTGGTACGCCGCGCATGTTCGACAGCTTGGAGGTGCAAGTCCTCTTCACAACCAGATGGAGGTGAAGTGATAGCGAAGCGCAAGGGCGTCATGGTGAGATGGGACCTGAAGGAAGCGCGGAGCAAACACGCGAGCCGATGGACAAGAACTGGATTTTAGGCCTACGGTGCCGAGCGAGCGGGCCACTGACCGCGAAGCTCATATCCAGCAAAGGCACTGGTGGTAAATCCGGCGGTCATGCGAGGAAGGTGGTCGAACTTACCTCAGGAGATCTGCTGCATGTCACGGAATCGTGACGGAGAGTGAAGCAATTCACTCTGATCGAACGGGCTGGGGAGTCCGGCGGAAAAGGGAACGCCGCAAGGTGGACCACTCTCTCCGCTTCTATCGAACATCGTGCTTGACGAACTCGACCGCGAGCTCGAACGGCGCAAGCATCGCTTCGTACGGTATGCGGAGGACTGCAACATTTACGTCCGCAGCCGACAGGCAGGGCAGCGAGTGATGACGAGTGTCACTCGTTTCCTGACGCGCCGACTGAAGCTCAAGGTAAACGAGGCCAAGAGTGCGGTAGCTCGACCAGTAGAGCGGAAGTTCCTGGGATTCAGCTTCAGCACAAACAAGGAACCGAAACGGCGCATCGCGCCGAAGGCTTTGTTGCGCTGTAAGCAGAAGATTCGGGAACTGACGCGACGGACGCGAGGAATTAGTCTGGAACAGATGACGAAGGAACTTGCAGCCTACTTAAGGGGCTGGAAAAGCTACTTCGGGTACTGTCAGACCCCCTCGCTGCTGAAGGCTCTGGACGAATGGATCCGGCGTCGCTTGCGATGCACGATCTGGAAACAGTGGAAACGTGGGTCCGTGCGGTTCAGGAAGTTACGTCAACGAGGCGTGAGCATCACCCTTATCGCGAACACGATAAGAAGCTGCCACGGCCCCTGGCGTCTTGCCAACAGTCCGGCCCTGTCCATTGCGCTTCCTATCGCCTACTTTGACTCAATCGGTCTTCCTCGGCTGTTCGATGATCCAGCGTAACCCACGGAACCGCCGTACGCGGACCCGCACATACGGTGGTGTGGCAGGGGAGAGTGGGTGACCACTCCCCCTATGCCGATTGCCGAGCATGATCGACAGCTTGGAGGTGCAAGTCCTCTTCACAACCAGATGGAGGTGAAGGGATAGCGAAGCGCAAGGGCCGAACCGTGAGGTGAGGTCTGAAAGAAGCGTGGAGCAAAGGCGCGAGCCGATGAACAAGAACTGGATGTGAGGCAGGCAGGGAGAGTGGGCGACCATTCCCCCTATGCCGATTGCAAGCCTATCCGGCGGAAAAAGATCTAGTTAATGGGCTCGGGCTTTTGAGAGTCGACTAGCTTGCTATAGGCTTCGCGGCGCGTGAGGCCGCGCTCTTTGGCGGCGAGCTTGAGGGCCTCCTTGCGGTCGAGCTTGGCCTGGCGGATGAGCTCGTCCACGCGGTCGGCGAGGGATTGGGAAGTGTCGCCATTGATGGAGGGCTGGCCCGGAAGCGGCGCGCCGATGAGGAGGGTGATTTCGCCGCGAGCGGGTTTTTCCTCGAGGGCAGCGGCGAGTTCGGAGAGGGTACCGCGAAGAAATTCTTCATGGATTTTGGTGACTTCACGGGCGAGGCAGGCGGGGCGGTCGCCCAAGATGGCTTTGGCGTCGGAGACCGTTTCGGCGACGCGGTGAGGCGCTTCGTAGAGGATGAGGGTGCGATCTTCGAGGCGGAGGCGTTCGAGGGCGCGATGGCGTTCGCCGGTTCGGGCAGGGAGGAAACCGACGAAGAGAAATTCCTCATTGGGAAGACCGGATGCAGAGAGAGCTGCGAGGAGCGCAGATGGGCCGGGAATAGGAACAACGGGAATTTGATGACGGGCGCAGAGTGTGACGAGGCGATAGCCCGGATCGCTGACGAGCGGCGTACCTGCATCGCTGACGAGGGCAATTTTGGCGCCTTGCTCCATAGCGACGACGAGCTCGGGAGCGCGGGTCATTTCGTTGTGCTCGTGATAGCTGACGAGGGGCTTCGAGATTTCGTAATGCGAAAGAAGCTTTTGCGTGTGGCGGGTGTCTTCGCAGGCGATCTGGTCCGCCTCCTTGAGGATGCGGAGGGCGCGGAGGGTAATGTCTTCGAGATTGCCGATGGGTGTGCCGACAAGGTAGAGGCAGCCGTGAGAGTTGGAAGGCGAGACTTGCATGGAGGGAGTGTAGCATGAGGGGGAAGGTGCGCATTGAGCGCGGTGTGTCAATCTTGCCGAGTAGATCGCGACCGGCATGTTCTCGCTGCCCCTACCATGAAGCGGGCGTACTGGGCGGGAAGACTAGCGTTCCAGGGAGGTGTGCTGCAGCGAGGGGCAAAAGGGCGCGTGGTATACTTGAAAATTCGATTAGTTTGCGAGGAGAGGGCAGTGCCACTGTACGAATACGAGTGCCAAAAATGCGGGCGGCGGACGGAGAAGATTGAGTCCGTGACAGGGCCGCATTTGAAGAAGTGTCCGCATTGCGGAGGGAAAGTGGAGCGGGCGATTACGGCGCCGGCGATTCAGTTTAAGGGATCGGGATGGTACGTGACGGACTACGCGGGGAAGAGCGCGGCGAAAGAGGCTGCAGGGCCGGAAACGAGTTCGACGGAGAAGAGCGAGAAGAAAGACGGCGCGGGAAAAGAGAGTGCGGCGAAAGAGTCGAAGGATTCGCCGGAAAAGAAGAGCGCGAAGAAGAAGTAAGATCCAGGGCGAAGCGGAAGGGAAGAAGCAAAAGGCGAAGAGTGCCGATCTAAAGATCGGCCACTACAAAGAGAAGGCTGGCTAGCCGCGCCCCTACACAACCCATCCGAATAGAAAAGAAAGGGCCAACTCGGAAGTCGGCCCCTACAAAAGCAACACAATCAACAAAGTGAAAATTAACGGTTGTCGGGACGACGCTTCAGGGTTGGGCGATCATCGTCGTTGGAATTTGGATCGGTGGTCTGCGTTTGTGTTTTGGTCTTGTCGGTCTGCTCGGTGCGAGTGCGGAGAGTTGGCTTGCCCGGCTCATTGTCCTTGGCTTTGCGCGAGAACATGATGTTGCGGAGGCGCCCTTTTACGGAGTCGAATTCGGATGTGGAGACGACGTACTCATCGCGCGCCGGGAGAATCGTGGCGATTTCCTTTTGCGCGTTTTGGATGCGTTCGGGTGTGGGTGGATGGGTTGAGAAGACCTTGGGAATGGTGCCCGGACGGCGCTTTTCGTCGGCCTGGACGCGCTCGAAGAAGGTGATGTAGGCGTTCGGGTCGTAGCCGGCTTTGTACATGTACTGCAAGCCGAGGTAGTCAGCCTCGCGCTCAAAGTCGCGACTGAATTGCAGGAACGCGAAGGGAATCGAGAGATTCAAGCCTTGATAGATGCCGTAACCAGCCCAGCCGCCGGGGCCGAGAAGAATCAAAGGAATCATGGCGAGTTGGGCGACTTCGGCGCGAGACTGGCCGCGAGTGCCGTGACGGGCGGTGACGTGAGAAATCTCATGAGCCATGACGCCGGCGAGTTCGGCTTCTTCGGTAGCGCGAAGGATCAAGCCGCTGTTGACGTAGAAAAAGCCGCCGGGAAGCGCGAAGGCGTTGACTTCGTCGGAATCAATAACTTTGATGGTGAAGGGTACGCGGGCGTCGGAATTGCGGACAAGGTTCTGGCCGACGCGATTGACGTACTCGACGACGACGGGATCGTCGATGAGCTTCGAGGAGCGCTCGACTTCCTGGGCATACTGCTTGCCGATGGCGATGTCGGTCTCGAGCGAGTGCATGTTGAAGCCGCCGAGCTTGCGGTTGCCGATGGCGTCAACGTCCTGCTTTGAATTTTTCGGGTGGACGGTGTCCCGCTGCTGGACGGGGGCGTCGCGAGGGACGTCGGTGACTGGCTTTTTGGCGTCCTGCTTCTGCTTGTCCTTATCGGTTTGTTGCGGATCTTGTTTCGTAGAATCAGTCTTCGTCGCATCCGGTTTGGACGCGTCCGGCTTGGGGGCATCGGTGGTTGGCTGCTGCGTGGGAGCAGGCGACGGGTCCTGGCCGGAAGATTGAGCGTAGACAGGGAGATAGGCAGGAACCAAAGCAATGGCCGCAGCAAGGGATAGCTCAAGGGAGCGGCGAAGGATAGTTGGCATGGGGGTACCTCCCCTGAAGCGCAGTATACACCCTCTCCGGCTCGTGCAACCGGTGGTGTTCGGTTTAATAGGATGACAAAGGGGCCAGGAAGGTTTCTTAGCTGGCGTGGCTAGCTCGAATGGAGCGGGTACGGCAGGCAAAAGAGGCGGTTGACACCCCTGCCGGGCACCTCTAAAGTCGAATTGGACATGCCCGTCGCGAAAATTCAGATTGGACAACTTTGGAAGAACGAGAAATCAGGTGAGGTCTTCCTGGTGACACGGGTCTATTCCGAGGCGCTGGCGACGATGGCCGTCCTGCGGAAGTCCGGGGCGGAGAGTGAAGCGTTGATCCGGGTGAAGGTGGACCGGGTGCCCGGAGGGCAAAACCTGCCAGGGTATGTGCCGGCGCAGGATGATTAGAGGGCGGCTACCGCATCGCGGCTGCACTTGATGAATTCATTCCGATCAAAGAAGGGCCGCCTCAGAAGGCGGCCCCTACCACAGACGCTGCAACGGCGTCCTTCCTGGCTAAATTGATCGGCCTTCCATTTCCACGACGTCGTTCACTTTCATCATTTCCTTTTGCAGGAAGGGTTCGCCGTAGCGGACGCCGATCATTTCGCCGTAGTGGCGGGCGAGCTGGTTCATTTCCTCTTCGAGGCGGTCAATGGCGAGGAAGACTTTGCGTTTGCGCGTGGTGCCCGCGAATTGTGAGTGGAAAGCGCGGATCGCTTTGTCGCGCTGGGCGAATTGGGCAGTGATGTCTACGACAAACGTGGGGCGGGCGTTGGTGAACGCCGTGGAGTAAAGAATTTTGTGAGGACGGAAGGGTTCGCCCGCGATGGGAAGTTGCTTGAGGCCCGCGAGGAAGCAGCCCTCGTAGCAGAGAGTTGAGGCGTTGTAGTGGTCGGGGTGGCGCGCTTCCCAGTAGGGGATGATGACGGTGCGAGGGCGGAGTTCGCGGATGGCGGAAGCGAGGCGGAGTTTGTGCTGACGCCCAGCGTGGACGTCGGAGTCGGGAACGCCGAGAGTGCCGCGGTATTTTACTTTGAGGATTTTTGCCGCGGCGGCAGCTTCTTTGGCGCGGGTTTCCGGAGTGCCGAGCGTACCCATTTCGCCGGCGGTGAGGTCGAGGATGCCGGTTTTGTAGCCGGCTTGTGCCATTTTGAGGAGAGTGCCGCCGCAGGTGAGTTCGACGTCGTCTGGATGTGCGGCGATGGCGAGAAGGTCGAGATTCATGGGAGCTCCGTGATTGTGCGGCACGATTGTATGCGGGCGGAAGAAAACGTCAAAACGTTAGAACGTTTTCACGTCCGAACGTTGGGAGGCGAGGTGTGATAGGTTGAGGCGATGGAAACGAAATTGAGCGGACGCGTGGCGCTGGTAACTGGCGCGGGGAAGAGACTTGGACGCGCGGTGGCACTGCGATTGGCTGGCGAAGGCGCGGATTTGGCGGTGCATTACCGAGGGTCGGATGAAGGGGCGCGCGAGGTTGTTGAGGAGATTGAAAAGTTGGGGCGGCACGCGGTGGCGATGCGGGCGGAGCTGACGGGCGTGGAAGAGATTCGCGTGCTAGTACAGAAAGTGGCGCATGAGTTTGGGCGGATTGATGTGCTGGTGAATAGCGCCGCGAATTTCTTGCCGTCGAGCGTGATTTCGACCACGGAAGAGATTTGGGACGCTTCGCTGGACACGAATGTGAAAGGGCCATTTTTTTTGGCGCAGGCAGCGGCTCCGTGGTTGCGGCGAGCGAATGGAGTGATTGTGAATTTCGCGGATACGGGCGGAATTTTGGGCTGGCCCGGTTACATTGCACATTCCGTTTCGAAGGCGGGAATGATTATGCTGACGAAAACGTTGGCGAAAGCGTTGGCGCCGGATGTGCGGGTGAACGCGATTGCTCCGGGGACGATTACGATGCCGGGCGATCCGCCGGAGTGGGAAAAAGAGTTTGTGAAGCTGGCACCACTGAGAAAGACGGGGACGACGACGGATATTGCGGAGGCGGTGTCGTACTTGGTGAGTGCGAAGTTTTTGACGGGGCATGTGCTGGTGTTGGATGGAGGGCGGACACTGTAGTTCACGGAGATGCCAAGTATTCCGACACATTTGTTGGTGGGAGCGGCACTGGGGCAGGCTGCGGCGCAGCCCATGCGCAGCGATTGGCGATTTTGGACGGCGGCGCTTGTGTGTTCCGCATTGCCGGATGTGGATGTGATTGGATTCTCGTTTGACGTGCAATATGGGGATTTGTGGGGCCATCGCGGGATGACCCATTCGATTCTCTTTGCGGCTTTAGTTGGAGTTGCGGCCGCGATGCTTCTCGGTCGAAGCCGAGCGCAGCTTTTGTGGAATGCTTCTTTGTTGTTTTTGACGACTGCGTCTCATGGTTTTCTGGATGCAATGACAAACGGCGGTCTGGGAATTGCGTTCTTCTCGCCGTTCGATCCGACGCGATACTTTTTTCCGTGGAAGCCGATTCTGGTGTCGCCGATTGGACTCGGGCGATTTCTTTCGCAACGAGGCGCCGCTGTGCTTGGCAGCGAAATCATTTACGTCTGGCTGCCGGCCCTTGCTATCGGCCTCGCGCTTTATGGACTGCGAAAACGACAGAGGGGAGAACAGGAAAACGAGGGGCGCAATTAAAAACAATTAAGCGATTCTTCCGTGCAGAGGGGCGCGCGGCAGTGTATTCTAGAGAATTGAAAATGCGGTGAAAAAAGCCGGAGGTGTGCATGGCAACGGCACATTCCCAGTTTGGCGAAGAATCCCAGGAGACCCGGTCGCAGATGGCAAACGAGACGTATACCCAGCCACATCATGTGGAAGATGTTGAGATTCAAGAGTGGTTCGAATCGCTGGACTCGGTGCTGGAGGCGAGCGGACCGGACGTGGCGCGAGAAATCCTGGAGCGGCTACGCGCGCACGCGACCGTGAGCGGCATTGACCTTCCTTTTACGGCGAATACTCCCTACACGAACACGATTCCGTTGCGGCTGGAGCCGCTTTTTCCGGGCGATCAGGAGCTGGAGCGGCGAATCAAGTCGCTGATTCGCTGGAACGCGCTGGCGATGGTGGTGCGCGCGAACCGCGAAGAGCACAACATTGGTGGGCACATTTCGACCTACGCGTCGGCGGCGACGCTGTATGAAGTTGGGTTCAATCATTTTTGGCGGGCACGGGGCGAATCATTCGAAGGCGACACGATTTATTTCCAGGGACACGCGGCGCCGGGCATGTATGCGCGCGCGTTCATGGAAGGGCGGCTCAGTAAGGAAAAACTGGAAAATTTCCGGCGCGAATTGAAGCCGGGCGGAGGGTTGTCGTCTTATCCGCATCCGTGGTTGATGCCGGATTTTTGGGAGTTTCCGACCGTTTCCATGGGCCTGAGCCCGCTGATGGCGATTTATCAGGCGCGGTTCCAGCGGTATTTGGAAAATCGCGGGATGAAGCCGGCGACGGACGCAAAAGTATGGGCGTTCCTTGGGGATGGTGAGACGGACGAGCCGGAATCGCTTGGCGCGATTACGTTGGCGTCACGCGAGAAGCTCGACAATCTGATTTTTGTGGTGAATTGCAATTTGCAGCGGCTGGACGGGCCGGTGCGCGGCAACGGGCAGATCATTCAAGAGCTGGAATCGGCGTTTCGCGGCGCGAAGTGGAATGTCATCAAGGTGCTGTGGGGAAGTGAGTGGGATCCGATTCTGGAGCGCGATACGGAAGGATTGCTCGTCAAACGAATGGGCGAACTGGTGGACGGCGAGTATCAAAAACTGGTCGTTTCGTCGGGGGCTTATGTCCGCGAGCATTTCTTTGGGCATGATCCGCGGTTGCTGAAGCTGGTCGAGCCGTTGCCGGATGAGGCCCTACGGCGGCTGCGGCTAGGCGGGCATGATCCGCGCAAGGTGTATGCGGCGTACAAAACGGCGGTCGAGCACAAGGGCGGGCCGACGGTGATTTTGGCGCGGACGATCAAGGGTTATGGACTCGGCGAAGCGGGCGAAGGAAAGAACGTCACGCACCAGCAGAAGAAATTGAACGAAGAAGAATTGAAGGAGTTTCGTTCGCGATTTGGAATTCCGCTGAACGATCAGGATTGTATTGAAGTGCCGTTCTACCGCCCGGCGGAAGACAGCGTAGAAATTCAGTATTTGCGGGCGCGACGTGAGGCGTTGGGTGGCTATACGCCGACGCGCGCGGTGCGGTCGAAGCCGATTACGACAGACAACGAAGAACTTTTCAAGGAGTTCTACGACGGCAGCGAAGGGCGCGAAGTTTCGACAACGATGGCATTTGTCGGAATGTTGCGCAAGGTGCTGAAGGATCCGGAGATCGGAAAGCTGGTGGTGCCGATCGTTCCGGACGAAGCGCGGACGTTCGGTATGGAATCGCTCTTCCGCACGGTGGGAATTTATTCGAGCGTAGGACAGAAGTACGAGCCGGTGGACGTGAACACGCTGCTCTACTACAAGGAAGCGAAAGACGGGCAAATTCTGGAAGAGGGAATTACCGAAGCGGGATCGATGGCGTCGTTTATCGCGGCGGGGACGGCGTATTCGACCAACGGAATCAATACGATTCCGTTTTTCATTTACTACTCGATGTTCGGATTCCAGCGTATCGGCGATTTTGTGTGGGCTGCGGCGGACATGAGGACGCGCGGATTCATGCTCGGCGGAACGAGCGGACGCACGACGCTCTCGGGCGAAGGATTGCAGCACCAGGATGGCAACAGCCACGTTTTGGCGCTTCCAGTGCCGAATCTTCATGCGTACGACCCGGCATATGCGTATGAGATCGCCGTGATTTTACAGGATGGCATCAAGCGCATGTACAAAGACGGCGAAAATGTTTTTTACTACCTCACTGTGATGAACGAGCCGTACGTGATGCCGGCAATGCCTACGGGAGCGCGCGAAGGAATTTTGAAAGGGATGTATAAGTTTCGCGCGGCTTCGAACAAGAAATCGAAGCTGCGTGCGCAGCTTTTTGGCAGCGGTGCAATTTTGAATGAAGTTTTACGGGCGCAGGAGATTTTGGATCAGAAGTACGGCGTGGCAGCGGACGTGTGGAGCGTGACGAGCTATAAAGCTCTTTACACGGACGGAATCGAGACGGAACGCTGGAACCGTTTGCATCCGACACAGAAACCGCACGTGCCGTATGTGACTCAATGTGTGGGCGATGCTCAGGGCGTGATCGTGGCGGCGACGGATTACTTGAAGACGCTGCCGAACATGATCAGCAAGTGGGTGCCGCGCAGAATGGCGACGCTCGGAACAGACGGCTTTGGCCGGAGCGAAGGGCGCGCGTCCTTGCGCGATTTCTTCGAGGTGGATGCGAAGTTCATCACGCTTGCCACGCTGCATGAGCTGGCGCTGGACGGGAAGATTGAGGCGTCAGTCGTGGAGAAAGCAATTGGGGAGTTGGGAATTAATCCGGAAAAGTGGAATCCGGTGGTGTCCTGAACGTTAGTTCCGAAGATTCGAGCTTCGGATTTCGACGCGCCCGAGTAAATCAAGTCGTGGCGTAATAGCTTTGGGGCGGCTGGTATTGACCGGGAACCGCGCGCATTGAGATAGCCAGCCGATTCCAGCCATTAATTGCAACTACGGCGTAAGTCAGATCAACCAGCTCCTGTACGTCAAATTCCTTGATGGTGCGCTGGAAAACTTCATCGGAGACGTGCGATTGCGCGATCAAGGTTAAAGTCTCGGTCCATTCAAGGGCTGCACGCTCGCGGGGCGTGAAATAAGGCGTGTCGCGCCAAGCGTTGAGCGCGTAGAGCCGCTGTTCCGTTTCCCCGTTTGCCCGGGCGGATTTTGAGTGCAAATCCAGGCAAAAGGCACAGCCATTGATCTGCGACGCCCGCATCTTAATCAAGTGGAGCAGGGTATCGCCCAGCGTTGAGGCCCGCAGATGCTTTTCGAGCGCATGCAAGGACTGGAAGGCATCCGCAGAAAACTTTGTGTAGTCGATCCGTGGTTCCATTGAAGAACTCCCCTCCGAAGGTGTGCAATTCTTTGATGAGACCCACAGAGTTGATGATTCAGACTAAATTCAGGCCCTAGGGCTAGAGCAAGGGCAGGGTCAAGCAAAGGCTAGGCGGAAGCTTCCAGAAGTTCCGCGGGTTTGATGCGACCGGTAGCGAGCTGGGCGATGAGCGGGCGATTGGCGGCGAGGAAGTCGAATTGGCCGAGTTCGCGGGGAAGAACCCAGGCGATTTGTTCGAAGGTGATGGGTTCGATGGCGTCGTTCGCTATCGTAGCGGCGAAGAAACGGATTTCCAGCGGCTCGTCACGATCGGCGTATTTGTGCTGAATGCGGCCGAGCTCGACGGATTTTGTGAGGGTGGCGCGAAGTTCTTCGCGGAGTTCGCGGGCGAGCGCCGCTTCCGCTGTTTCTCCAGCTTTCATCTTGCCGCCGGGAAATTCCCATTTCAGAGGAGAAGAGTCTGTTTTGCGACGTTGGCCGATGAGGATGCGGCGGTCGCTACGTTCAATGACGGCTGCGACGACGGTGATCATGGGCCGCCTCGTCGTGGGTTGCGGCATTGTGAAAGGATTCTTGCGAGCTCGGCCGTGCCACGAGTGAGGATGGGCGCGGGAGTATTGAGGAGTTCGTCGCGGACGACGAAAACGCGACGGTTGCGGATGGCGGGAACGTCGCGCCATTTTTCGACGGAGTAAGCTTTTGCGGGTTTTGCGCGATCGCCCGTAGCAGCCCAAGCAAGGATGATGACGTCCGGATTTGCTCTGGCGACGTCTTCGTCGGAAATACGAGCGCCAGGCGCAAGGACAAATTCTGCGCTGCAGAGTTGGACAAGCTCGGCGACCCACGGTGGGGAAGTGATGCGCGGGTTGGGCCAAGCCTCACAATAGACTCGCAATTTCTGTGTCCCGCGAGTTGCGGACTGAGTCGCTGCGAATTTCTTGCGCATGGCCGAGATGACGCGCACGGCGGCGGAATTCCGCCCGAGGAGGCCGGCGACAACGCGAATATCCGACTCGATGTCGGCGAGGCTGCGGGGATTCAGTGCAAGAAAACGCACGGGATTTTCGAGAAGTTTACCGAGAGTCTCTGCTTTGAAGGGAACGGAGCCGACCACCAGATCGGGTTCGAGTTTGAGAATTTGCGGCACGGATTCCAGCTTCCAGCAATCGCCAAACTGCGGGAGATGTTTTACGGGGGCCACGTCCGGACACCAGCGCGTGACGCCGACGAGCAAAGAGCGTGCGCCGAGAGCGCAAACGATGGAAGTGGCATTGGGCGCGAGCGAGACGATGCGGAGTTTCTCATTTTTGACGGTGCTCATTGCCCTGAAGGCAGTTTAAGATGGGAATGGAGGCGCTGCAACGCGGCGCTGGAATTTGGCGTATTTATTTTCCCGTAACACGGAGTGGGTAGCGTCTCACAGGTCCCTCGTTCCGGAAATCAGCAGAAAAAGGAAGTCAATGGTTCGGAATTTGGCGCTATTTTTGTGGCTCTTGGGAGTGTTTGCGTGGATGGACGTACCCGCCTGCGCGCAAGCTCCCGCGGCGACGAATGATTCCGCTCCGGCAGATCAGGACGTTGCGGAACAGGAATCGCACGCGCCCGAGACGATGTTTCCGCACTCGGAGTCGAGCCGCTTCTGGATTTCCGGGCAAATCAACACAATTTTTCAGTGGCATCCGTCGTTTCATTCACCATACAGCGGTCCGTTGAGCTTGACGGCGAAATCAGAGACGGCCTCGTCACGAGTGTTCACACTTTTTACCGGAGTCGAACTGACGGATTACCTGGAAGTGCTATGCCAGGTAGAGAGCGCCGGCGGGCGCGGAATCGGAAACGGGTTTGGACTTGCGGGGTTCACGAACTTGGACGTTGTTCACAACCCCGCATTGGGATCGACTCCGTACATTGGGCGGACGATGATTCATGCAGTGATTCCGTTTTCGTCGAAAACGGTCGCGGCGGAACGGAATCCCCTTTCGTTGTACACGAAGCTTCCGGAGCGGCGGCTGGAATTTCGCGCGGGGAAAATGCAACTGGTGGATTTTTTTGATCTGAATTCGGCGGGGAGCGACAGTCACTTGCAGTTTTTGAATCTGACCGTGGACAACAACGGCGCGTACGACTACGCCGCGGATACGCGCGGGTACACGGTTGGAGCGATGCTGGAGTACGACGACCGCATTTGGAGTGTGCGATTTGCGGAAGCGTTGATGCCGCGCGTGGCGAACAACATTGATTTGCAATGGAATCTGGAGCGAGCGCGGTCGGAGAACATCGAGTTTGAACTGAGAAGAGGCGTGCTACGGAAGCGCGACGGCGTAGTGCGACTGCTGACGTATTTAAATCACGCGAACATGGGCGATTATCGGGAAGCGATTCATCAGTTTGAGGCTCGGGAGACGCCGACGCCGGATATCACGCACCACCCTCTGCTGACTTCACTGAAGTACGGATTTGGCGTCAACGTGGAGCAGGCGTTGGAATGGAACGTGATGGCATACGGGAGATTCGGCTGGAACGAAGGGCGCCGCGAATCGTTTGCGTACACAGAAGTCAATCAGGCGGTGACGTTTGGCGCTGCGGTGACGGGAAAGCGTTGGCGGAGAGGGTTGGATCACGCCGGCGTGGCGGTGTCGTTCAACGCGATTTCGGGAGATCACCGTGAATACTTGGCGCTTGGCGGCAAAGGGTTTTTGCTGGGCGATGGGGAGCTCAATTACGGCAAAGAAAAGATTTTTGAGACGTTCTATACAGTGCATGTTTGGCGCGGGATTTTTGGCGCGTTCGATCTACAGCACATAAATAATCCTGGGTATAACCGCGACCGCGGGCCGGTGCTTGTACCGGCGCTGCGGCTTCACCTCGACTTGTAGTTCTCCTTCCGTAGATTGACGAAATTACGTCAGTGTGTTGCACTCACCTCTCATCCGCGGAGGGAAGTGATGCACAGAGTCGCGTTTTTCATTTTGATGGCGATGGTATTTGTCGCGAGGGTGATAGGGCAGGAGAGAGCAACAAAGGATGAACAGGTCGTGCATTTTCGCGGCACGATTGACAATGTGAAGTATGTATTTGGAGTTGCGCCGCCGGTTGCGCACTTGAAGCCGGGAAATATCCTGGAAGCGAATTCACTCGATTGTTTTGGAAATGCGCTGCAAAAGCCGGGCGACACGTTTTCCATGGTCAAGGGCGATAATCCGCTGACGGGGCCGTTTTTTATTGATGGCGCGGAACCGGGAGACACGCTGGTCGTGAAGATTCTGGATTTACAAGTAGACGGGAATCAGGGCGTCGGGACTTTTTCGCCTGGGTTTGGCGCGGTGAATAGCACGCACTACACGCCGGTGCTCGAAGCGAAGCCACTTGAAGAGAAAATTTGGTACTACCCGATTGATCATGAAAAGAATACGGCGACGTTTGAAGCGCTCGATTCGAAATTCAAGGTGAGTTTTCCGGTTCATCCGTTCTTGGGATGCATAGGAGTGGCGCCCGCGGATGGAGAGGCGCGCAGCTCGATTGTGCCGGCGGAATTTGGCGGGAACATGGACGCACCCGAGGTCAGCAAAGGAAACACACTCTATTTGCCGGTGAATGTGGCGGGCGCGCTTTTCTATTTTGGCGATGGCCATGCGGCGATGGGTGACGGAGAAGTGGCGGGAAGCGCCGTGGAAGTGCCGATGAAGGCGCGGCTGCGGATTGATCTGCTGAAGAAGAAGAAAATTGACTGGCCGCGGCTGGAAAACGAAACGACGCTGATGACGACGGGGATCTACCGGCCCGTGGACGATGCGGTGCGGATTGCGGTGACGGAACTGATTCATTGGGTGCATGTGGACTATGGGTTGTCGGAGCTCGACGCGTACGAACTGTGCTCGAAGGTTTGCAAGCTGCATTTGACAGAGATGGTGGATCCGAATTATGTGGTGATTGCGTCTATCGAGAAAAAATATTTGCTGGCGAAGATAAAGTGATGGCGAGTTTTTCGCAAGCAGTGCTGGAACATTTTCGCAATCCGCGAAATTCGGGAGAGCTTGACGGCGCGACGCATCGCGTCGAAGTGACCAATCCGGTTTGTGGGGATGTCTTGCAGCTTGCGGCGCGCATTGAGGGTGAGCGGATTCGCGAAGTGAAATTTCTTTGCAGGGGATGTACGACCGCGATTGCGTGCGCATCTTGGGTGACGGAGCAAATCAAAGGAATGTCGCTGGATCGAGCGCGTGTGTTGAATGCGGAAGCTATATCGGTTGGACTGGGCGAATTGCCGGAAGAGACAAAGCATGGGGCAAGCTTGGCGGCTGACGCGGTGAAGGCTTTACTAAGCAAAAAGGCCTAGGCGTCCGAATATTTTTGGAAGGCTTCGGGATCATTGAGGTTAAGGACACAGCCTTCTTCCGTGGTGGACACCTCGCAGATTTCGTTGGCGTGAGCCCATACGATGGCTCGCGCGCCCTTGTCTTCTGGTGCGTTTAGCAATTCTTCGTACAAACGAGAAGAGAAGATGACAGGATGACCGCGGCGCCCTTCGAAGAGGGGAAGAACGACGGCGGCGTGATTTTTCTCGAACGATTCGATGAGATCGTTGACAAGCGACGCGCTGACGAGCGGATGATCTACGGGGCAGAGAAGCAGTCCGGCCGTTCCAAGGGGAAGGCTGCGGATGGCGACCTGAATGGAACTGAGTTGGCCTCGCTCCCATTGGGAGTTGATGACGATTTCGTCTGGCGCGAGGGAGACTTGCGCGGAGATGACATCGGCGTCCGGGCCAAGAACGACGCGACGCACGCCGATGCTCGGGTGTTTGGCGACGTCGAGCAAATGCTCAAGGAACGGGCGGCCCTGATAGGGAAGCAGAGCTTTTGGCGAGCCCATACGGCGCGAGGCACCGCCAGAAAGAATTACGGCGGCGAGCATAAGTTGTTCCAAGACCCCGGGGAAGCTGCAAAAGCCAAAATCAGCTAGCGCGTGGCGGCGGCTTGCTGGCGCTCGCGCTGGAGTTTCTTGTGTGCGATGCTCGCGGCGTTGCGGCGGACAGCGACAAGCTCGGCCGTAACGCTGACGGCGATTTCTTCGGGCGAGAGCGCGCCGATATCCACGCCCATTGGGGCGAAGACGCGTTCAAGTTCTTCGGGTCCGAAACCTTCGGCTTCGAGTGCCTTGTAGGTGGAGAGCACTTTGCGTTTGCTGCCGATCATGCCGATGTAACGCGCGTCGGTGCGGACGGCCCAGGATAGAACGCGCATATCCTGCTTGTGGCCGCGCGTGACGATGATGAGGTACGAGGATGCGTTGGGTCGGATTTGTGTGAACGCCTCTTCAAAACTGGTGATGACTCGATCGGCCATGGGGAAGCGCTCGCGATTTGCGAATTGTTCGCGATCGTCAATGACGACGATGCCGAAGCCCGCGGTGCTGGCGGATTTTGCGACGGCCATCGAGACATGCCCACCGCCGAAAAGATAGGCGATGGGTTGCGGGAGAATGGGTTCGTCGAAAACTTCGAGCGTGCCGCCGCAGATGAGGCCGTTGTCGTAACTGGCTTCGTGATTCAAATTGAAGACCATTTTGCGCGGGGCTTCGCGCTCCATGGCTTCACGCGCGGCGGCCCAGACGTCGGCTTCGACGCAGCCGCCGCCAATAGTGCCGGCGATGGTGCCGTCTTCGCGGACCAGCATGCGAGAGCTTTCGTAGCTGGGAATGGAGCCGTTGGTGTGGACGATCGTGGCGAGGGCTCCGCGCTGGCCTGCGCGCCGCATGCGGACAATTTCTTCGAAGATGTCCATGAGGTGAGCCTACGGCGCGACAGGTTCTAAGTCAATCCAAGTTCGATATTCTGTCCTGATGAATGTAAGTTAGATAGCATCACGGAGGAATCGATGCCAGGAGGCGGGCACAGATATGAATGGATCAGAAAACCTCCTTGGTACTGGAAAACGTTGTTTCTGATTACCGTGGCAGAGTTCATAGTCGGTTTTCTATTGGGAATAACGTTGCCCTATTGGGCCCAGTCCGTCTCCGACTTTTCGCATCCTGTGGAGCTTAGGATGAAAGGTGGGCACTCCTATTTTCTATCTCCGTGGCTGGGATGGTACATGAACAACGATCTTTGGGTTTTCCTTGGCCTGCTTGGACTTCTGGCGCTAATCATGGTCATGCACAAAAACTGGGTGCGGAGGGTAAGTTGAAGGCTATTGTTTTTGAAAGGCATGGCGGGCCGGAGGTGCTGAAGTACACAGAAGCGCCGGAGCCGCAGCTGGGCGCACGAGACGTTTTGGTACGAGTGAGGGCGTGCGCGCTGAATCATTTGGATTTGTGGGTGCGCGGCGGATTGCCCGGTGTGCCGATACCTCTGCCGCATATTCCGGGGAGCGACATTGCAGGGGAAGTCGCGAAAGTAGGCGCGGAAGTCAAACGCGCAAGCGTGGGGCAGAAAGTTTTGCTGGCTCCGGGAGTGAGTTGCGGACGATGCGCAGCTTGTCTTGCGGGGCAGGACAACAAATGCCCGGAGTTTTCGAACCTTGGCTACATTCATAACGGCGGTTGCGCCGAATTTGTTCGCTGCCCGGAAGTGAACTGCTTTCCGTATCCTGGGAACTTGAGTTTTGAAGAAGCGGCGGCGGTGCCGCTCGTGTTTCAAACGGCGTGGCACATGTTGATTGCGCGAGCGGAGTTGCAACCGGGGGAAGAAGTGCTTGTATTGGGCGCCGGTAGCGGCGTGGGTTCAGCGGCGATTCAGATTGCGAAATTTTTTGGCTGCCGCGTGATCGCGACGGCGGGTTCCGATGAGAAATTGACGAAGGCGCGGGGACTCGGCGCTGACGAGACGATTCATCATCACAAAGAGAAAATTCGCGAGAGCGTGCGCAAGCTGACCGGGAAGCGCGGCGTGGACGTGGTGCTCGAACACGTCGGAACGGCAACGTGGGACGACAGCGTGGCGAGCCTTGCGCGGGGTGGACGGCTGGTGACCTGCGGCGCGACGACCGGCTACGACGCAAAAATTGATCTGCGATTTTTGTTTAGCCGGCAGCTTTCGATTTTGGGTTCGTACATGGGAACCAAGGATGAGTTTGCGACGGTTTTGAAACTAGTGGCGGCAGGGAAGTTGAAACCCGTTGTAGGCAGGATTTTTGAGCTCGCGGAATGCCGCGCCGCGCACGAATATCTGGAATCGGGCGCGCAATTCGGAAAAGTTGTGCTGAAGGTCTGAAGGGAGCTTTCATGTTGACGAACCGTTCCATACCGCGATGCATCGTGATTCCAGAATTAGTCTATGAGGATGTCCTCGCGGCTGGGAAATGGCTTTGCGATGTATTCGGCTTTTCCGTGCGTATTGATATGGGCAGCCACAGAGCCCAGCTCAATGTTGGCGAAGGGGCTGTGGTCCTCAAGGAACCGCCAAACGAATACAAGGGGGATCGGGCATACGTGATGGTCCGTGTGGAAGACGTTTACAGCCACTGTGAGCGCGCTCAGCAGCGCGGAGCGCGTGTCGTGCGGCCGCCCGCAGATTATCCCTATGGCGAACGGCAATACACGGTCGAAGACTTCGCCGGCCATATCTGGACGTTCTCGCAATCCATCGCCGATGTCGCGCCCGAGAGTTGGGGCGGGACTTCAGGACAGCTTTAGCGGGCAGATTGTTTCCGCGGCCCCACTATGCAAAAATAAGGTGACGAGGACTGAATGAGCGCAACTCTGGGGAAGCACATCACGCTGACGAAGCCCGAAGACTTCGGCAAGTTGCTCGAAGACGAAGGCATCATCTTCGCGACGCTGGACAAGGCCGTGAACTGGGCGCGGCGCAGCTCGATTTGGCCGCTGGGATTTGGATTGGCGTGCTGCGCGATTGAAATGATGTCCATGGCGGCGGCACGCTTTGACGTCGCGCGGTTTGGCGCGGAAGTGTTTCGCCCTTCGCCTCGGCAAGCGGATTTGATGATTGTGGCAGGACGCCTTTCGCAGAAAATGGCGCCGGTGATCCGGCAGCTCTACGATCAAATGCCTGAGCCGAAGTGGGTTATCTCGATGGGTGCATGTGCAACCTCCGGGGGCGTGTTCAACAATTACGCCATCGTGCAAGGCTGCAATCAGGTGATTCCCGTTGACGTTTATGTTCCGGGCTGCCCTCCGCGGCCTGAAGCGGTGCTCTACGCAATTCTGCAATTGCAAAAGAAAATTGATAACGAAAAAGGTTCGTTCAAGCGCGCACTGAACCTTGCGTAGACTCAGACTCTTCCCGGTTTCCCTAGTAGCTTGCCTCGCGGCGTTTCCTCTGAGTTGTGGCGGTGGCGGCGTCATGGTTCCTCCGCCCATTCCTCCTTCCTCTGGGTTCACACTCACTTGGAGCGACGAATTTAACGGAGCGGACGGCTCGACGCCCGACGCGAGCAAGTGGACCTACGACATTGGTGGCAGCGGTTGGGGTAACAGTGAACTGGAGACGTACACCAATCGCGCGGCAAACGCACAAATCAAGAGCGGAAATTTGGTCATCACCGCGCAAAAAGAAACGTTTACAGGCACCGATGGAATCGCGCGCGATTACACGTCAGCGCGGTTGAAAACCCAGGGCCTCTTTACGCAGGCTTATGGACGATTCGAAGCGCGCATCAAAATTCCCGCGGGGCAGGGAATGTGGCCGGCGTTCTGGACGCTTGGCAATGACATTACGACGAACGGTTGGCCGAAGTGCGGCGAAATCGACATCATGGAAAATATCGGGCGCGAGCCGGGGATGGTGCATGGTTCGCTGCATGGGCCGAGCTCCAGCGGGGCTACGTCCGATGAGACTTCTTCGGTCACACTGCCGAGCAACGCAAATTTCGCGGACGATTTTCACGTGTACGCCGTGGAATGGGACCCAACACAAGTGCGATTCTTCGTGGATTCGAATAACTACGCGACGTTTCAGAAAGCGAATTGGCCGTCCACAGGTACCTGGGTGTTCGACCATCCGTTTTTTATTATTCTGAATGTGGCGGTTGGCGGAAACTGGCCTGGCTCGCCCGATGTCACGACGCAGTTTCCCCAACAGATGCTTGTAGACTACGTGCGCGCCTATGCGAAGCAATAATTCCTTCCAAGGGAGTTCTCTCATGGGCTCGACTTACGAATACGATTCCGCCGAAAGAGCTTTGCTACGGCACACGCTGGCGACGGTCGCGTATCGCGGAGGAAAAGCATTGCGCGGTGCGCCGGAATCGTTTGCGACTTACCGAAGCGGCGATGGAGGACGAACGCCGGCGCAAATCCTGGCGCACTTGGGCGACTTCTACGATTGGGCGCTCAGCATTGTGTCCGGAAAACAGGTTTGGCGTGATTCGGAGCCTGTTCCATGGGAAAAGGAAGTGGAGCGCTTTTTTGCTGCGTTGAAAAAGTTTGATGATTATCTAGCTTGCAATGAAGAACTCCACGAGGGTCCAGCTGCGCTTTTTCAAGGTCCAATTGCGGACTCGCTGACGCATATCGGTCAGATTGCGATGCTGCGGCGCATGGCTGGGTGTGCAATTAAAGGCGAGAACTATCACAAAGCGGAGATTGTTGCGGGCCGGGTGGGCGCGGAACAGGCGGCTCCGCGTCGTGAGTTCTGATCAGCGCGACGAAATTACAGTGGCGCTCGCTCCAGCAATCTGCACTTCCGTGCCGGGGACGCTTTGTTCACGGCGAACATATCCCATGGCAATGACGGATTGAAACGCCGGTGATTCTGCGGCGCGCGTGACGTACCCAACTTCCTTGCCTTCGAATTGAATTGCAGTTTCCGCTGTTGGAAGGCCGGATGAAGAAAGCTTGAACAAAGCGCGCACACGATTCACCTGGCCGCGCGAACGTACACGTTCGACGATTTCCTGGCCGGTGTAGCAGCCCTTTGTATAGCTGATGTGCGACTTTTCGAGGCCGGCCTCATGCGGAATTTGCTTTTCGCCAAAATCGTAACCGAACCAGGGGCTTCCTGTTTCGAGCCGCAGAGCGTTCAGAGCGGTGTAACCTACCGGGCCGCCACGATTTGCCTTAACTGTTTCCAGCAGCAGGTTCCAAAGAGCGGAAAGGTGTGATTGCTCGCAAACAAACTCGGCGCTGGGCGCTCCGCCGGGTGAACGCTTAACGATACGGCAGGGAATTGAAGCAATTTTGGATTCCCTCCCGCCAAGTTCGGGGAGAGCCTCCAAATCAATGTTCGCAAGTTCTTTGGCGATGGTTGCTGCGCGCGGTCCCTCGAGCGCCAGCGTGCCGTAGCGGGTCTCATCTGTCAGCGTCACATCATCCATGATGATGTAATGGTCCAGTGCGGGGATGAGCTTTTCGCGAATCATCGCAAAAGAAACGCAAAAGAGTTTATCGGGTTCCGCGTAAGTTTCGATTTCAGCCTGAATTCGCCCTTGAGGATTTAGGAACAGAGAAACAATGCCCTCGCCGATCTTCAGAGCTTTGATGTCATTGGTAAGAATCGCGTTGAGATAACGGACCCGGTCCGGGCCTGCAAAGGAAAGATAAGCGCGGTAATTTTTATCCAGCAGAGCGACTGACTCGCGCGCGAAGCGATATTCAGCGCGCCAATCGCCGAAATCCGACGGTAGCGTACAGCCGAACCATTCTCCGAGATTCGCCCCCGCGGCACGATGAGTTTCGAGCAGCGGCGTGGGCAGAGCGGTTTGTTTAACGGCGGCGTCCATGGCCACGAAAATAGTTTAGCAGAGGTGGGCAAAGCGCCGCCTCGGCTCGGCGCCAGCGAATGGTATACTTTTTGCGAAATGAACGGGTCAAAATTCGGAAGCGGCACAAATACAACGGAACTCATCCATCTTTCTTTGCCGGTTGGCATGCTGCAGTGCAATTGTTCCATCATCGGCGATCCTGCGACGCGCGAAGCATTGGTGCTCGACCCAGGCGACGAAATCGGTCGCATCATGGACTTGATCGGGCGCCACAAGCTGACGGTCAAAGCAATTGTTAGCACCCACGCGCACATTGATCACGTCGGTGGTTTGCAAAAGATGCATTCCTATACGGGCGCCCCCGTTCTCATGCACAGCGCAGACTTGCCCCTCTATCACGCGATGGACGAGCAGGCCGCCTTTCTTGGAATTGCGCCGCCGCAAATCGGCGAAGTGCACCAGATGTTGCGCGACGGCGACGTCCTGAGTTGGGGGCGCTTGCACGCGCAGGTGATGCACACGCCGGGTCACTCGCCCGGTAGTTCGTGTTTGTTCTTGCCGGCAGGGGTTGGGGAAATACAACTCACCGCGCCACAGCTTTTCGCGGGCGACACACTTTTTGCCGGAAGCATCGGCCGCACGGATCTGTGGGGCGGCTCATTCGAAGAAATCATGGAATCGCTGATGACAAAAGTAATGGCGCTGCCGGATGAAACCGTCGTCCATCCCGGACATGGATTAACAACCACCATCGGTCAGGAACGTCAGACGAATCCGTTCTTGGTCAAAAAATAGCCGGGCTAAGTTGCCTGCTTCGCGCGGCGCATTTCTTCCATCACAGATTGCAGCAGCTCTTTCGCGTGCGTCAGCTCTTGCAGGATCATGCGCAGATCCATCGCGGGCAAAGTCGGATTGCGCTGGCTGGTGCAATAAACGCCGTGCTGCCCGACGAGCACCAGTGCGTTAGTCAAGCGGTCCAAGGAAACGGCCAGCCTCCCGCGTTCGCGCCCGAACATCTGCTCGTAGCGTTCGAGTTCTTCCTTGTGCTCTTCAAATGCAGACATGCGGGCCACTCTTTCCGGCAAATCTGGGATTTTGGGGCGCAATTTCCGGATGTTGCACATCGGGCACAACGCGCCCGCATGCAACTTTACCCCACTAAAGACGGGGAACATAATCGCCTCTGTACTCACGAAGCTTGACCAGATTGCGCAGCCCTCTCTGGAAAAACATGCGAGACCCGGCGCCGTCTCTCAAATTCATTGGGCCGGTGGAGCAAAGGAACCATGCGACGTTCGGACCTGGTGCAACACAAAGAAAAGGAAAAAGGCAGAGTGACGCGGACTTCCCAGATCGTTTTCGGCGAACGGCAGCATTTGCTCCGCGTTCTTGATTCGCTGGAAGGCACCGATTTGCCCATCGCACGCGGACAGCAGGAGCGCCGCTCGCTTGAAGAATTGATTCACGCCCGCACGCGTGAGCTGAACCACATCAATACGGCATGGGACGAAAAGATTGGTCTCGTCCTGAGCGCCGACGCCAAACCGGAAATGCTCGAGAAGCTCGTCAAGCAGGCACCGGAAACCGATTATTATCTGCTGCGCCTCATCAGCGAACATCCGCGGGCAAACGCAAAGACTTTGGGCAAGCTCGCGAAACATCCCTATGGAGCAATTCGCGAGAACGTTGCGCGTCATCCGAATGCAGATGCGACAACGCTAACCTACTTGAGCCGCGACCGCAGCCAGCCGCTCTGGTATTTGGTGGCGTTCAATCCAAATACGCCGACGCCGCTGCAGCGCCGGTTGCGCGACCGCTTGAAGCGACTCGGCGAAGATCACGCGGTGAAGTAAGTTCCGCTAATCTCCCGCTTGTGGAACTTTCAACTGCCAAAACAAGAAGCTAAAGATGTCCGTGTCTTCTTCAATGATTTTGTTGATGGGGCGTCCACCGGAGTGTCCCGATTTTGTGTCGTAGAGCAAAAGAATCGGCCGGTCCGAGCCGGTGCTCGCTTGTAGAAGCGCGGACATCTTCCGCGCATGCAATGGAGCGACACGCGTATCGCCGTCGCCGGTGATAAAGAGTGTCGCGGGATACTTTTTGCCTTTTACGACGTTGTGGTATGGCGAATACGCGCGCAGATAGCTGAACTGCGCCGCGTTTTCGGCACTCCCGTACTCGGGAACCCAGTACGGGCCGTCCATGAATTTCTGATACCTAAGCATGTCTTCCAGTGGATAGCCGCAGACGACCGCCTGAAAAAGCTCCGGCCGTTGCGTCAGCGCCGCACCGACCAGCAATCCGCCGTTACTCACTCCGTAGATCGAAAGCCGCGCGGGATTCGTGTATTTGCTCGCGACGAGATATTCGGCGGCAGATTCAAAATCGTCAAAGACGTTCTGCTTTTTTTCCATCATGCCGGCGTGATGCCAGTCTTCGCCAAACTCGCCGCCGCCGCGGAGGTTCGCAACGGCAAGAATTCCGCCGCTCTCCGCCCACAATAGATAAAACGGGGAATAGTAGGGCGTTTCGCTCGCGTCGAAGCCGCCGTAGCCCGTCAGCAAAACCGGCGTGGCCCCGTTTTTGGTTAGCCCTTTCTTGTGAAAGAGAAACATCGGCACGCGCGTTCTATCCTTCGATTCGTACCATACCTGTTCGATTTCAAATTTTGAGCCATCAAACGGCACCATGTTTTGTGCCCATACGCTCCGCTCGTTTTTCGCGAGATCATAGCGATAGATGGTTTGCGCGGCGTTATACGAATCAAACGAATAGAAGAGCTCCGGGTTTTCCCACCGTCCGGACAGCGAGAAAACGCTCCCTATGGACGGAAGCGGCAAAGGTTTTTCATTCTTCCCGCTTGCGTCGAAAACTTTGGCTTCGGAAGAAGCGTTCTTTGTGTACACGGCGACGAGCTTTCCGCCCGCGGGCGTGACCGATTCAAGTTTTATTTTTGTTTCCGGAATCACTTCGGCCCAGTGCTCACGCGCCAAATCGTTTGGGTTTACGGCGAGAACACGCCAGAGCGGCGCCTTCCAGTTTGTGTACAGGTAGAGGGTATCTCCGCCGAACGCTGGGTTCCAAAGTGCGACCACATCGTTCACAACCGGTTTGATTGGGCCGGAATTTTTCAAGTCTTGCAAATAGACATCGGTACGCTCTGAGCCTGAACCATATACGACGAGGTACAAAAGATAGTGGCCATCGTCGGAAAGTCCGGCGACCAGAATTTTGTCTTTGCCGAGATTCTCTCCGTAAATGACCTTATCCGACGCCGGATCCGTGCCCATCGCGTGGTAATACGCCCGCGGCGCGCCTTCCACCGTGCGCACGTAATAGACGCCTCTGTTATCGGGCGTCACTTCAACGCTGAAATAGTCCGCATGGGGAAACACTTCCGGCAGGTTGGTTTTTGTGTCCACATTCAGGACATGCACGGTGACTTCATCCTGTCCGCCTTCGCGCCGTCCGTAGAAAAGCAGCTTGCCATCTTTCGAAATGGTTTCGATCGTGGCGCTTGTGGAATGGTCTTTGCTCCAGGGAAGAGGATCAATCAGCACTTCGTCTGATCCGTTGCTTCCGCGACGAACGTAAATCTTTGTAAGGTCCTCGTTAGCTAGCCGCTTTTGGAAAAAATAGCGCCCGCCGCGTTCCGTAGGCGCATTCAGCGTGTCTGTATGCAACAACTCGGCCATACGCTTGGCGATCGCGGCGCGGCCGGGAAGCCTCGATAGCGCCGCTTCGGTACATTTTTGCTCCTGCTCGATCCATGCGCGAGTGTCCGGACTGTTCTGGTCCTCCAGCCAGCGGTAAGGATCAACGACATCGCTAGACGCGTAGCTGTCGTGAACATTTTTTACGGCGGTTACCGGCGGGCACTTTGGACGCGCCTGCTGCGCAGAAACGGTTACGGACATCCCGGCAACCAGCAGCGAAGCAATCGCACGCAGACTCACGCGCGAAGCTACGCCCACGCCGGGCTTCTGGGATAGGTCGAGCATTTCTTTCGCTCCTTACGGAAAATTGGGAGAGGTATTTGCAGCGTATCGGCGATTCGAGACTTTATCACAAACTCGCCGTTGGGAGGACGCGATGGAGTCCATGTAGAATGTTCGCTACTCCGGTCAGCGCAGATGCCAACCGACGACGCCAGCCAATCTGAAAATCGTCTCGCTCTACGCGAAGCCACGAAATTCTTGCGGCGAAAATTTGGGACCGTCTTGATCGTTTCGCTGCTCCTGCTCTTTCCTTGTATTTGGCATGCACACATCGAGGCGGGAGATTTGGGCAGCCACGTCTACAACGCGTGGCTGGCGCAGCTAGCCGAGCAGGGGCACGCGCACGGTGTTTACGTCGTGCGGCAGTGGAACAACGTCCTCTTTGATGTCGCTGTGTCAAATGCCGCGAGAGTTTTTAGCTGGCATACGGCAGAGCTGCTCGTGGTTTCCGTAAGCGTTTTGATTTTCTTTTGGGGCATGTTCGCTTTTCTCGCCGCGGTTACAAAGAAAGTGCCTTGGGCGCTCGTGCCGTGTCTCGCGATGCTTGCCTACGGCTATTCCTTCAGTATGGGATTCCTGAACTACTATCTCTCCCTCGGCCTCGCATGTTTTGGACTAGCGGCATTCTGGGGTGGCGGAGCACGGAACTGCCTGACCGCTCTGCTGCTCTCACCGCTCATCCTGTTTGCGCATCCCATCGGGTTTCTCTGGTTCGCGGCCACGATCGCTTACGTTTCGTTGTGGCGGCTCATCCCGGAGTATTGGCGGCTCGTTTTGCCCGCGCTGACGATCGCAGGGTATTTTGCGCTGCGCGTTTATCTGGCGGACAACCCGCGCTTCGAAGCCGATTGGCGGCCCGATCCTTTTTACTGGATGAACGGTTCAGATCAATTGATGATCTACGGCCATCGCTATTTGCTCCTTGCGCGCATTGCGCTTGCATGGGGCGCAGTCAGTTTTCTGCCCGCGTTTGCGCAGAGCTTGCGTGCCGGCGGCGAGCGCGCTAAGGCTTTCCGCCTTCCCATCGAACTCTATCTTGTGGCGCTGACCGCAGCCGCCTTCGTCCCGGAGAACATTCGCAGCGATCTGTTCGCCGGATGGATGGGTTTGCTAGTCTCTCGACTGACAAGCATCACCGCCATCTTTGGCCTCTGCGTTCTTGGTCTGATCCCTTTGCGCAAGTGGCAGGTAGCGGGATTCGCCGCCTGCGCGGCCGTCTTTTTCTTCTTCAGCTATCAGGATACTGGAGCTATTTCTCGCCTCGAGTCCAATGCGGAAGCGGCCATCGCCAAACTGCCCTTTGGCACGCGCATTGTGCCCGTCGTTTCTGCACCGGAAGATTGGCGCGTCCAATTCGTCGCCCATTCGGTCGAGCGCGCCTGTATCGGCCACTGCTTCAGTTATTCCAATTACGAGCCATCCTCGGGCCAATTTCGCGTGCGCGTGCGACCGGGGAGCCCGATTGTCACTGTTTCCGCGGACGAATCCGAAGCCATGTCGAGCGGCGATTATGTCGTTCAGCCGGAGGACCTACCTCTGGTCTCGATTTACCAGTGCGATGACTCCGATTGGACGCGGCTCTGTGCCGCCCCCCTCCGAGCAGGGAACAAGACCGAAGATCCCGAGCCTCCAACAAACCCCTAAGTTTAAGAATACGCGAAAAGACATATTGGCTCTTGCAACAGGCCAATATCTGTTAGAATTGGCTCTGGGAGAGAGCCAATGCTTCCAGTACACCTCCAGCCGCAAAGCCACGTTCCCCTCTACATCCAGTTGCGCGATCAGCTGCGTGCGCTCGTGCACGCAGGCGATCTGCGCCCGGGCGACCGCATCCCGGCGAGCCGCGAACTCGCCACGATGCTCGGTGTGCACCGTACGACTGTCGCGAATGCATATGCCGAACTAGAGGCCGAAGGGCTCATTCAAGGCCACGTCGGCCGCGGCACGTTTATTCGCGGGAACGGCAATGGTCTGAAGATTTCGCCTCCAGCGCCCCCCGTAATGAATAACGGCGACGGTATTCGCTGGGAGTTGCTGTTCGCGGACGAGCGCGGGGAGGAAATTCTGAGTCGCCTTACGGCCAGTGCTCCCGTTGATTCGCTCTCGTTCGTGATGGCGCGACCCGCTCCTGAGTTTTTTCCCATCGAAGAATTGCAGCTCTGCGTGAACGCCGTGTTGCGCCGAGAAGCGACCGAGGTGCTCAATCTTGGTCCGTCAGATGGTTATGCGCCCTTGAAGGAAGCCCTGCTGGAAGTGCTACGCCAGGAAGGCATCACCGCGCGTGATGAAAATCTGCTCATCACGGATGGTTGCCAGCAGTCGCTCGATTTGATTAGCAAGGCATTTGTCCGGCCCGGCGATTCCGTCATTTTGGAAAACCCCGCGTATCCGGGCGCCGTTGCGATTTTCAATGGCGCGCGTGCGCGTTGCCTGGGCGTGCCTGTGCAGACGCACGCGGAACCCGGCGGCTCGCTCGGGATAGACCTCGAAGCCCTCGAAGCCACACTTGCCGCGAATCGCGTGAAGTTGATGGTCCTTACGCCCGATTTTCAGAATCCGACGGGCACTTCCATTCCCCTGGCTGCGCGCCGGAAAATACTGGAAATTGCCACGCGCTATCAGGTCGCCATCGTCGAAGACCATATCTATGCGCGCCTGTACAACGGCGAAGAGCGCATCCCTTCGCTAAAGCAGCTTGATCGCACGAACATCGTCATTCACATCGACAGCTTCGCGAAAGTGGCGTTCCCTGGATTGCGCGTTGGCTGGATTGTTGCACCGCCCACAGCGGTCGAGCGGTTGCGTCTTGTGAAGCAAACGACCGACCTGCACACCGACCAACTCGCCCAAGCGACGCTCGCCGAATTTATCCGCCGCGGGATGTTTGCGAAGCATCTTTCCAAGATGAGGAAGGTTTACGCTTCGCGGCTACGAGCTGTAGACGAAGCTCTGCGCAAGCACATGCCGGAAGGCACGCGCTGGACCATGCCCGAAGGCGGCATGTGCGTATGGCTCGAACTCCCGCTTGGCTTTGACGCTAGCGAGCTATTGATCCACGCGAAAGAACGCAGCGTTCTTTTTGCGCCCGGCCGGTATTTTTATGTGCAAGGGCCCGTGCCCAACACGCTTCGTCTAGGATTCGCCAGCCTGGACGAAAAGCAGATTGCGCGCGGTGTTGCGACGCTCGCCGATATCCTCCGAGCGGAAATGCGCAAGCGCGAACGTGGCGTTCGTCGCGCCGAGCGCAGCCGCGTGGCGTTGGTTTGAGGCGCCGCTGGGCATGAGCAAAGTTATCCGGCTCGAGCCAAAACCGGAGAATCATTGTTTTGGCTGCGGCGGCGCAAACGACGCGGGAATGAAGCTCGCGTTTGACCTGCATGTGGAAGAAGGCAGAACGCGCGGCAAGTTCGTGCTCGGCTCGCGCTACGGCGGCGGTGCTGGCTTCGCTCACGGCGGCATCATCGCGGTGTTGCTCGATGAAGCGATGGGAAAGATTTCGAAGCTCACGGAGGAGCGCGCAGTCACTGCCGAGCTTTCGGTCGAGTACAAAAAGCCGGTGCCCGTGAACGCGGAAATTGTTGTGGAGGGCTGGCAGGAAAGCGAAACAGGCAGGAATCGTTTTCGCATCGGCGAAATTCGCGACGCGGCGGGGAATTTGCTGGCGCGGGGACGTGGACGCTTCGTGGTGATTGGCGCGCCGCCAGGCGCGGCGTAGGGTTTTACAGGATTCTTGGAATTTGATTTTCTTGTGAGGAGAAGGGACATGGACGCGAAGAAAGTAAACGGCAGCGGTAACAACGCAAATTCTAACGAGTGGCGGGTAAAAGTTGGTCTCGCGGAGATGCTCAAGGGTGGCGTCATCATGGACGTCACCAATGCCGAGCAGGCGCGTATCGCCGAGAAAGCCGGCGCATGCGCGGTGATGGCGCTCGAGCGCGTGCCGTCAGACATCCGCAAAGAAGGCGGCGTAGCCCGCATGGCCTCGATCAAAGTGATTCGCGAAATCATGGCCGCGGTCACCATTCCAGTGATGGCGAAAGTGCGCATCGGCCACTTCACTGAAGCCGAAGTTCTGCAAGCGCTCGAAGTGGACTTCATTGACGAAAGCGAAGTGCTGACGCCAGCCGACGAGGAAAATCACGTCTGGAAGCACGACTTCCGCGTGCCCTTCGTCTGTGGCGCGCGCAATCTCGGTGAGGCGCTCCGGCGCATTGCGGAAGGTGCGGCGATGATTCGCACCAAGGGCGAAGCGGGCTCGGGCAATGTTGTCGAAGCCGTGCGCCACATGCGCACCATCGTCAGCCAGATGAAGCGCCTGACCACCATGCGCGATGACGAACTTATGCACGAAGCAAAAGAGCACGCAGCTCCAATCGAACTGATCCGTCAGATTGCCAAAACCGGGAAACTGCCTGTTCCGAATTTTTCCGCGGGCGGAATCGCCACTCCGGCTGACGCCGCTCTTGTGCGAGCGCTCGGCGCGGAAGCGGTCTTCGTCGGTTCCGGAATTTTCAAGTCCAGCGATCCGGAAGTTCGCGCGAAGGCCATTGTGAAGGCGACTACACACTTCGCCGATCCGAAAGCCGTGCTCGAAGCGAGCGAAGAACTCGGCGAAGCCATGCCCGGGATCGATGTGCGCCAATTGCCGGAAAAAGATCTGCTCGCGACACGCGGCTGGTAGGTGAAGTCAGGAACCGAAGATCGTAGGGGCACGATATATCGTGCCCGCCAATGCGATTGTGGAGACTTTCCATTGAAGATTGGAATTCTTGCCGTTCAGGGTGATTTCGAAGCGCACGCCGCGATGCTCCGCGGCCTCGGCGCTGAATCCCTGGAAGTGCGCACAGTTGCGGATCTCGAAGACTGTGACGGACTCATCCTTCCGGGCGGCGAGAGCACGACGCAGCTTCAATTTCTGCAAGAAGAAGGTCTTTACGACGCGGTTCGAGAATTTGCCGCTGAAGGTCGCGCGATCTTTGGAACTTGCGCTGGCGCAATCTTGCTTGCCACGGAAGTAAAAAATCCCGCCCAAGGTTCGTTGAACCTAATGGACATGACTGTTCTTCGCAACGCCTATGGCCGCCAAGTCGCCAGCGATGTTTTCTTCGGCCCGTCCAGGCTAAACACCGAGCCGATGGAAATGGTCTTCATCCGCGGCCCGATCATTGAGCGTGTTGGACCAAGCGTGGAGATCCTTGCCGAATACAGTGGCAAACCAGTTTTGGTGCAAAAAGGGAACTTGCTCGCGGCCACTTTTCATCCAGAACTTACCGCAGATACCACCGTACACGCACATTTCCTGCAATTGGTCGCAAAAGGCACAACCAAGACGGCTTGCGTTTAGCTTAGGCGCCCCGTCCATCCCTTGAGTTATGAGAGAATTCTCTCCCGAATGGATCCCCACAAGAAATTAAAGGTACTCTTCGTTTGTCTCGGCAATTCATGCCGCAGCCCTATGGCGGAGGCCATCGCTCGACAACACGCACCCGATTTGTGGGAAGTTACCAGCGGCGGTTTGACCCCTCTGGGCTACGTTGCCCCCCTCACGATAGAAACGATCGAGAACAATGGTTATTCTGGTGAAGGGTTGAGTTCCAAGGCCATCATGCATTCGCACTGGCAGGAAGTGGACCTCGTCATCAACATGAGCGGCTTCGACAAGAACCGCGTCTTCGAGGAATCCGAAAAAGTGGAAGACTGGCTCGTGGAAGATCCTTTCGGCGCCGACCCCGAGACGTACCAACAAACTTTCGACGAAATTCGGACTAGAATTGTGGAACTTGCGGCGCGCAAATCTCTGGAGCAAATCTACAAAAGGCAGAGTGAAGGGTGAAGCAGCAGAAGACAAGCGTATCGCGTGAAGATTACCTGAAAGCAATTTGGGAAATGCTGGAAGAAGGCCACTCCCCGATCAGCGCGCGTCTCGCTGAAGAGCTTGGCGTGACTCCCCCCGCGGTGACCGCCGCACTGAAGCGCCTCACGCGCGACGACCTCGTGCGCGTTGGCCGCACGGGTCACATCGATCTCTCTCGCAAGGGGCGCCAGTTCGCCGAGCGCATGGCCTTGCGCCACCAGCTCGCCGAAATGCTTCTCACCGACGTCATTGGTCTTCCGTGGTCCAAAGCGCATGACGAAGCCGAGCGCCTCGAACACGCCATCTCTCCCGAAGTTGAAGCACTCCTGCTCAAACGTTTTGGCGACCGCAGCAGTTGCCCGCACGGCGTTCCCATACGCGGCGGAATCGGTCAGCTTCGCAAACAGGGAGTAGTTTTGCTTTCAGACCTCCGCGCAAAAGACAGAGCCGAAATCGTTTGCGTTTATGAAAAGGACGGCCAGTTCCTGGAATTTCTGGAAGGTTTGCACCTTCGTCCGGGGACAAAACTCGGCGTCGAAAAGCGCGAATACGATGAAACCATGACGCTGCACGCTGCCGGCAAAACCATTCACCTCGGCAAGCCTGCCACCTCGCGCATCTGGGTTCGCAAACTCGCCGCGTAATTTTTCAGCAGCAAATCTCTTTCTCTTCAACCGCGTTCATCCAGAAGCGTCTTCAGCCGCGCATATCCCGTCTTGCTCACCGGCAATCTCGCTCCCGTCGCAAGAATCGCCATTCGGCTGTCTTTTCCGTATGGTTCAATGCGCACCACACGCTCGAGATTCACCAAATACGAGCGGTGAATCCTCACAAAAAGCTTCGGGTCCAGCGACGCCTCCAGGCTCGCAATCGTTTGCTGCTTCAAATGTTTTTTCCCTTCGCTCGCCAGCGCCACATAATCGTCCTGCGATTCCGCGTAATCCAGTTTCGCGCAGGGAATCAGCGTCACCCGCGTTCCATCTTTCACCACAATTCGCTCCGCAAATTGTCCGGGCGGCCGCGCTGCGGCAATCACTTCCGTGGGCACGGGAATCTTTGCTGCAATTCTTTCTTTCGCACGCTCGAGCGCTGCCTCGAATCGTTCCTTACCCACCGGCTTCAGCAAATAATCCACCGCATGCACCTCAAACGCTTTCATTGCAAATTCGTCGTACGCCGTCACAAAAATCACGGGAGTGTCCGTTCCAATCAGTTCCAGCACATCGAAGCCCGTCAGCTTCGGCATCTGCACGTCCAGAAAAAGCAGGTCTGGTTTGTGCTCTGCCACCGCCTTCACCGCTTCGAATCCATTCACGCACTCGGCCACAACTTCGATTTCGCTGTGAGCTTCCACCAGTTCGCGCACCACGAATCGCGCCAGCTCTTCGTCGTCCACAATCAGTGCGCGCAATTTTTTTTCTGCCGCGGCGTTCATCGCACCACTCCCATTTCCGCGGGGAGCGTCACCGTCGCCTCAAACTTGTCTCCATCGCTGGTCACGCGCAAACTCGCTTCCTTTCCGTAACGCGCTTCCAGCCGCTCCCGCACGTTGCGCAAGCCCATCCCATTCCCGCGTCGCGGCGGCGCATCCGGATCGAACGAATTTTCAATCGTGATGAACATTCTTCCGTTCGTGCACCGCGCCTCGATTCGCACCGTGCCCCCTTCCGGCAAATTGGCGATGCCGCGCGCCACGGCATTCTCAATCAGCGGCTGCAGCAGCAACGGCGGCAGCAAACACTTCCTCGCGTCGTCTTCAATCGCTTCTTCCGTCCTCAAACGCGCGCCAAATCGCACTTTTTCAATCGAAAGAAATCGCTCCAGTAGCCCGAGCTCCTCGGAGAAGGGAATCACCGGGTGCTCCCCCACGCGCAGCGTCGTTCGCAAAAAGTCCCCCAGCAGCACGCACATGTCCCGCGCCCGCGAAGGATCGATGCTCGTCAACGCGCTGATCGAATTTAAGCTGTTAAACAAAAAATGCGGATTCAACTGCGCCTTCAGCGCTTTCAACTCCGCGTCGCGCGCCAGCATCGTCGTTTCCATCACGCGCGCTTCTGCCTTCATCGCGTTTTCCCGCGCGTAGACCACGTAGTAGTACAAAACGGAAAGCCAATAGAATGCGACGCCAGCGACGTAGACCAGCACTCCCTTGCCGGAAAACCTCTGATCGAGCCCTTGCAGTTGCGGCCCGAACGAAATCGTATAAACCAGTGTGCGCGCCAGGCTATACCACAACACTCCCATGATTTGCGACGCAAGCACGTGCGTGCCGAGCAGCCGCGCCGCATTTGTCCGTTCAATTGGCGATGACTTGCAGGAGTATTTCGCCGCGATCAGTGTGAATTGGCCAAACAGGCAGACGGGATACGCGATCACCGCCGCGTCGAACGCTTTCATCCCTCCTGTGGAGTTCAATAAGATAAATAGAAAGCCGCCCATCGGCAGCCACAAGATCTTGAACACAATCTTCGACAGATTTTTTGGAAGGAGCGAGTTCATTGCCATGGGTTTGGCTCGATCGCGTCAGTTGCGAATTTCAACGCCGCCGAAAACGGCGGCCCCGCGAATCACCAGCGTCTTTCGCGGCTGTGTCGGGTCGGTGGGCGGGCGCAGGTGGGTCGAATCGGAGTAGCCTCCGAAAATCCCTTGCCCGTGCGAGGAAACCAGCCACGTATCTGGCACACGAATTTCCACGCCGCCGAAGATTGCGTCAATCTGCAATACCGCTTCGTCGCCTTCCATTTCGGCCTGCCACAGGTCAATTTCTATGCCGCCGAAAACGGCCACCAGCCGGCCGCCTCGAAAATTCTTGCCCATGATGCGCTTTTCCACGCCACTAAAAATTGCCAATTCATTCAGCGCGCCCGGTCCTGTTGTAGCTTGCTCGCTCCCCAATCCCGCTTTGCGCGCCTTGATCGAACCCCACATCAACGAAAGCCCAATGCCGATAATCATTACCGGCCAGAGCAACGCCCAGGTAACGTGAACGAGTCCGAATTGCCCAAGTTCCAGCAGAATCCCCGCCAGCAGCAGGCAGACCCCCCAGATGCGCCGGCACTCATCCAAAATGTTCACGATTCCCGCGACCACGAGAATCATCGGCCAAAACCGCCACAGTCCTTCCGCGGAAATAACCCCAAGGTGGTCCAGCAGCAGCACAACACCGACAAACAAAATCACGCCGCCCCACGCGAAACTCCCACGAAAATCTCCTCGACGCATGCGCATCCCTTTGAACTGCGCCGCCTCTCTTTTTATTTTGTCTTCGAGGTCGCGCCGAAATTCCTCCGAATTCATCGGTCGTCTCCCTCTGCGGACGTGCCCTGCTCCTGGATGGAAGCTGCTTCTTCGGCGTGAGTCACGCTTCTCATAATCACAAAACCCGCGAACAAAATTACCAGCGGGCAGCATAATACCAGCACCTTCGCCATTGTCGCGAGCAACAAGCCGTGGTTCCACACCAGAACCGACAACACTTTCTGTGCCAATGCCCCAATCGCAGCCATCCACCCCAGCGTCGCCGCGCCGGAGCCGCGCCAGAATTCGCTCGCCTGCGCTATCAAGAGCCACGACTCGCCCACAAACACCAACGAACCCACCCAAACGAGCACCCGGCCCAGCTTCGCCCATCCGCCGATCCTCTTGTTCGTTTGTGCTTGCATAACCCCTCCCGCCAGCCACTTCGTCCTTGCAAGCCCAGACTAGGGTCTGCCCCGCACACGAAGCGCGCCCAATTCGGCGAGTGGAGCTACGCTACCGGCGAACACCGCCACGGAAGGGATATTCAAAAGTAGGTCTTGCCTATCGTACCGGCGAAAAATCAATCGGACTGCAGCTTTACAACAATCTGGAGAGAGTCGCCGTTCGAGTGGTGTTGTTATACGTTGCAGAGATAGTTGCGGAAGTGGCGACAAGAACTACGGATGTGTTGACCGTGAAGGTTGCACTGATTGCCCCTGCCGGAACGGTCACGCTTGCCGGCACTCTAGCGGCTCCGTTGTTGCTCGAGAGGAGAACTTGCGCACCCCCTGCGGGAGCTGGTGCGCTCAGTGTTACCGTGCCGCTGGAGGATTGCGTGCCGCCAACGACGCTCGTCGGGTTTAGGGTCAGCGAAGCAACAGTCGGGATTGGAGGTGGTGGATCCGTCACAGTGAGCGTCGCCGGCTTGCTGGTGGCGCTACCAACTGAATTTGTGACAACCACAATGAACTGCACGCCGTTATCCGCTGCTGTAGTGGCTGGGGTCGTATAACTCGCCGACGTCGCGCCGCCGATGGCTACTCCGTTCTTCTGCCACTGGTAGCTCAGCGGTGCCGTGCCGGAGGCAGTCACCGAGAACGTAGCCGTCTGCCCGGTCTTCACGCTTTGGCTAGCCGGCTGCGTCGTGATCGAGGGTGCAACGGGAGGCGGGTTCACGGTCAGTGTAGCTGTTCGATTCAGACTGCCATAAGACGCCGTGATCGTAACAGAGGTGGAAGAAGCGACCGGCCGATTGTAACTCACCTGATAGGCGCGCCCCACGGGATTGCCGCTGTAGAGACTGTTCCCGCCGTAATCGTTATACGCGTGCCAATTCAAATCGGAGGTCTGCGCCAAAATATCCGAATGGCTCGAATCATTGCGCACGATAAAAAGTATCGGACTGGCTTCGCCTGTATCTGTGCGCACAAGCTTTGCGAAATAAATTCCTGACGTCGCTGTGCTTGGCACCGTCCACGACGCCGACACCGCCCAATTGCCGCAATCAACGAGCCCTGTGGAACTATCCGTCAAACACGACGGCTGAATTTGCGGCAACGTAGCGGACGGCGAGATGGCAGTGATGAACCGCGCGCCCAGTCCCTGGTAACAACCTAAACGGTAGATTTGGATGCCGTATGCAATCGCGGTCGTGGAAACTTTGAAGCTGATCGTCTGCCCGGCGTTTACGCTGATATCCGTCGTAAATCCCTGGATATTCGTCGAACCTGTTCCTGACACATACCATTGACTGGAAGGAATTCCCGCCCGGCAATTCTCGGCTTCAATCGCATTTCTCGGCGCTGTACATGTTCCGAACGCGCAGAAAGCAAATGCCGCAAGGACGAGCGCAAGCAGCAGAAATCTTCCCGCCGCCAGCATTGCGCGGAGCAAGGTTTTCTTTGGCTGGTTTTCGTTTTCGCTTGGCTCCGATTCGTCTTCGAGCAGCGGAGCCACTTCAAGCAGCGCGGAGTAGGGAACTGGCTCTTCTTCCGCTCGGTGGACTGCCTTCATCGCTTACCACTCCAGGGATGGACAGAGGTCTACGCCGCATACCTGGAGAGCACGTACGGCATACCCACTGAGGGCAGTGGCCAAGTTAATCAGTCCCTAAGAACTACTCCATCCGGCAAATAACTGAATTTCACTGCGGCATATTCCCTGAAGGCCGGGCCGCACTTGGATCTTAACGCGCCGCTCTGGTTCAAGCCGACGCCTTAGTCTCCGTGGACGGCTCTCTAAAGCCGCCACAACGCGCCCGCATCGCCTCGCGGAACTTCGCCTGCTCCTCGGGCGTCATCTTCTCCCATCGTTCCCGCATCCGCCGCCGGACGCCCGATCGCGGACCGCCATGCGAACTGAGTCCTCCGAACAGAATCCGGCAAAGCGCCAGCAGCCCAATAGCCTGCCAGAACGAAATCTGCCGCCAGCCGAACAGCGACGGCAGCAACCAGTTCCAGAGCTGCATCACTATTTCGCCGCCAATCCAGATGAACAGAGCGATCCCAAACGGGGCCAAAAAGGCGATTGCGATCCATTTTTTTCTCATTTTTATTCCTCACTTCCTCAAAAACTCTTCATAAATGTACTGCAGTCGTTCGCGCAGATGCAGCACCGCATAACGTTTGCGCGCGAGCAGCGTGTTGACGTTCACTCCACTTTCCGCCGCCATCTCTTTGAAGCTGCGCCCCTCCAGTTCATGCGCTACAAATACTTCGCGCTGCTCGTCCGGAAGTTCACCAAGCGCAATTTCGAGCTCATCCAGAAGCGCATTGCGAAAGTAGAGCGCCTCCGGCCCGCCCTCTCGCGATGGCAGCAACTCTTCAATCCGCAGCAACTCCCCGTCTTCGTCTTCGATCGCCGCCTCGCTGAAGCGGTCCGGCTTCTTCTTTCGGAAAAGATCCGTAATGCGATTGCGCGCGACGCGAAAGAGCCACCCTGTCACGTGCTCAATCGGCATCAGCATGCGGTTCGCTTCCACCAGTTCGTAGAAAACGTCCTGCACGATGTCCTCGACGTCCGACGGATCGGGCACGCGCCTGCGGATGAAGTTGCGCAGCCGCGGCCGTTCTTCCGCGACGACTTGGGAGATTTGCCGGTCTTGCTCGGTCATCGAGAGGGTGCTCAACGCCTCGTCCATCTGCTTCTGTAGACGAATCACGCCCGCAAATATTGTAAGACTTGCCGTGAATTGACCTGCTTACTTCAATGCGACTACCATCTTCGTTTCGAACAGAGAACACAAGGAAAGGGATTTAATCCGATGAACCTGCAAAGAACCGCCCAAAGAGCCGCATTGATATTTGCCGTTGCCATGCTGCTGTTCGGTGCAGCCGCGTTTTCACTGAGCGTGCACTCTGCCAGAACTTCTTCTGCCACTCCCGCCGATTCCGTTTCGGCTTTTCTCGGTCGCTGGGATTTGACTTTGAAAGCGCCGGATCGCGAATACCCATCTTGGCTCGAACTGACCGAGGAGAACGGTCAACTGAAAGCGGTTTACGTTGGCCGCTGGGGCAATGCTCGCCCATTGCCAAAAGCCGAGATAACGAACGGCCACCTCAAATTCGTTTCTCCCAAAGAGGAAGAAGGCCGCAACGACGACATGGTTTTCGAGGCCACCTTGAGCGGCAATCGTCTTTCCGGCACCACCACTGAGCCTGACGGCAAAGTCTGGCCGTGGACAGGCGTCAGAGCGCCCTCCTTGAAGCGAACCGGCATCCCAAAATGGGGAAAGCCCGTCACGCTCTTTAACGCGAAAGATCTCTCCGGATGGACTATGAGCGACCCCAAATCCTCAAAAGTCTGGAAAGTCGAAAACGGCCTCTTGCTCACTCCCGGCGAAGGCCCTGAGTTGATCACCACAGCGAAGTTTCAGGATTTCAAGCTACACGTCGAATTCAACTGCGACCCCAATTCCAACAGTGGCGTCTATCTCCGCGGCCGCTACGAAGTTCAAGTCGAGACCGACTCAATCGATGAACCTCCGAGCCATCGCATCGGCGGTGTTTACGGCTTCCTCGCGCCTTCGCCCGAACTTCCTCGCAAGCCCGGAGAATGGCAGACCTACGACATCACCTTGATCGGCCGCGCCGTCACCGTGGTCTGGAACGGCCAAACCGTCATCAACAATCAGGAAATCCCGGGCATCACCGGCGGCGCGCTCGATAGCCACGAAGAATTGCCCGGTCCCATCTACCTCCAGGGCAGTGAAAAGGGCCGCGTCTCCTACCGCAACATCGTCCTCATCCCTGCCGGGCAATAGAGGCGGAGGAATACTCTTGCATGGCCTACCCTTTGCGGGTTTTTGCAAAGTGGGCCCCTCTTCGCTTTACCTTGCACGCTGTTGCCGCGACTCACCTGAAGCTGGGCGGCACCAACGTGCTTTGCCGATCGTAAGGATGCTGACGCTCGCGAAAATAACTTGTAACCCAGATGCACGCGTACCAGAAAAATGCGTAGACCAGGAAATTACAAGTCAGCGCAAGCCCGCTATAGAATTTTCCCCAGCCCCCCGTGGGAACGCCGGAAGGGAAGACCGCGTTGGCGAAGTGCGTTCCCGGTGCGCCAAGCACTTCAATCATTCTGCTCCATACCGGGCTCTCCCCGAGATTGATTCTCCCCTCGAATAGCAGCAGAGAAGTCGCAATTCCCAGAACGAAGCCCCAAAGGATTTTTGATCGCAACATGGAAGCCCCCAGACGTAGAAGATAAAAAACGAGCTGGGAAAACCCGCTTGGCGGATACAACTCTTCCGCGAGAAAAGTTCCTCGAACGAAAGCTACTAATCTGGCTGGGAACCGGGCTGGCTTGTGAAGGTTGGGCAGTAAGGACCGAACGCGTGGCTCCAGCTTAACCCCCAAATCCAACCCCGAGCAAGCCCTCTCTTCTGAACTCCCGCCTGGTTCTGCGAACGCCAAAAAGGCAATCCCATCTTGCAATATTCCCCGTTTCGCACTACGGTATGCCCACACAAACAAGCCCTATCCGCTCAACCGGGCAAAAAGCTGCCGCTGTCACTTCGGAGGATCTTGGGATGACTCCTGTTGGCACTTCGCATTCCGTTGCGAAAGTCGAACGTTGGCGTTGGCTCCTCTACGTCGCGTTGGCTCTCTTCGGAGCTCTTCTCACTTTCGTTGGCGCCCGCGCCCAGCAAAAAGCCACCGATACCGCCACCTTCCGCAAGTTGATCGACGACTACTGCGCCGCCTGGAGCACCGCCGACGCCGACAAGCCCGCCAAATTCTACGCGCAAGATCCTGGCCTCGTTTTCTACGACGTCGCGCCATTTTCCTATCACAGTTGGAAGGAGTATCACGAAGGCGTTCAAAAGAATCTCTTTGCCAACATGGCCTCCGGCGCCCTCACCGCCGGCAAGGATCTAAGAGTCACTCGCCGCGGCACCATCGCCTGGACCACCGTCTCCATGCACTTCTCCGAAAAAACAAAAGACGGAAAATCCGTCGAAGCGGAAGTTCGCTACACTGGAATTTGGGAAAAGCGCGGCGCAAATTGGGTTTTGGTGCACGAGCATCTCTCGGCTCCGATGAGCTGATTATTTTTGCAGTTTCAATGAAATGTTTATCGAAATCGGGGCACTAATACGTTATGCACCGATCGGAGAACAAGACTCCCTAACGGCGGGAATAGAACGAAGAACGAAAATGTTCAGAACGTTGCGATATTACTGGATCGTTGCACGCGGTTATCGCTTCCAGCCCTGGAAGAGCCCCTACCTTCGCTGGCGCTTTGAAACGTTTCTCGGCAAAGAAGCCGACAACATGACCGCCGCGAAATTCTTCCGCCTCTCCTGGAAATACCGCGACCGCCTCCGCAGCTTCGTGGACTGGGCCGCCCACCGTCGCCGCGCCCAGCGCCACGCGAGTCACGTCGCATAAGCCGAGTCATATTCTTGGCCGGAAACTACCGGCGCCTCTGCGCGTCCTGTGCGGTTCTTCAGAGTTAACATGGACCCATGGCCAAAATATTCCGGTATGTTTTGATTGGACTTGTTGCGATTCTTCTTTTGCCAGTCGCAGTATTTGGGCTGCGTCTGTCATGGATATGGGTACGTCTTCAGGTGGGACCGCCCTTTTACCACTCATCGACTGTCAGCTACTTGTTTTTGGCTCTCTTTACACTTCTACCGGCCGCGCTTTGCCTCTGGATAATCTACCGAGTTGCTTTTGGGAAAAAACCAATCCTTCTGCTTGCGATCGCATTTCTCGTTGTCATTGGCGAGGCCATTCAAATTCCGTGCTTTATGATGAATCCGCAGACCGGTGTCCAATCGCAGATTTTCCGGATTGGGTTCACAATGTCCCGTTGGGGAGAGGAGCATGGCCGTCTTCCGGCAACCCTTCAGGAGATCGCTTCCGCGGAAACAGGCAGTTTGCTGGCAACAAATGGGGCGGCTAGCTACTACCGTTTCGGAAACGAACCGGTTCCATACGAAGTCATTGTTCAACAGCATGCGTCTGGCCCAATGGAAGACACTTCTCAACTAACACGACCCGGACGCATTTTCTACTCGCTCAGTGAAGATGGAACGAAAGCATGGATCACGGGAACAGGTCTGGACGGCGAATTTACAGGTCCGCTTTGCTTTTTGCATGACGTCGGGAGCAAGAGGGGGCTTTTCGTTGACGTGGCAAGCCCTGGCGGTCACAAAGATTTCTTTGACTAGCTCAAGGTATCCGCAAATTGCCAAAAGCGTATACTCGGGGTAGGGCGGTACCCCATGGCGGAACTTGCGATTTTGAAAGACGAAGACGCCGCGGCGCTCCACGAAGGCCGCTGGTGGGAGCCCGAGCCCGGCAATCGCGTTCACTGTTTTCTTTGCCCGCGCCATTGCCACATCCACCCGGGCCAGTCCGGCTTCTGCTTTATCCGCGTGAATCGCGGTGGAAAACTCTACAGCCTCGGCTACGGCTCACCCGCAGCTCTGCAAGTCGATCCCATCGAAAAAAAACCGCTTAATCATTTTTTGCCAGGCACACGCGTTTTCAGCATGGGCACAGCTGGCTGCAACATGGGCTGTTTTTTCTGCCAAAACTGGGACATTTCGAAATCGCGCCACGATCAAGTTCATTCGCAAAATATCCCGCCGAAGAATGTTCCGCTGCTTGCTCGCAAATACGATTGTCCTTCGCTCGCATTCACCTATAACGAACCTACAATTTGGGGCGAGTATGTTGTAGACATTTGCCGCGAGGCAAAACAACATGGACTAAAGACCGTGATGGTCACGAACGGCTACATCACGCGCGAAGCATTCCACGACATTTACGATCATATTGACGCCGCAAATGTGGATCTGAAAGCGTTCACGGAAAACTTCTACGGCAAAATTACGCTCACGCATCTGCAACCTGTCCTTGACACTTTGCTCTGGCTCAAAAACGAAACAAATGTCTGGTTCGAGATCACAAACTTGATGATTCCGACGCTGAATGACGATCCCGAAGAAACGAAGCGCCTCGCGGACTGGATTCTCGAAAATCTCGGCCCCGATGTTCCGCTCCATTTCACCGCATTTCATCCCGACTTCAAATTGCAGGACAAACCGCGCACGCCTCCGGAAACGTTGCACCGCGCTCGCGCCATCGCACTCGAAGCCGGACTCCATTATGTCTACGAAGGAAATATCTACAGCGACGGCGCGAATACGAATTGTCCTTCATGCAAAACTGTTTTGGTTCGTCGCTCGTGGCACACCGTGGAAGCAAACCAAATGCATAGCAATGGCGCATGCCCCAAATGCGGATTTCGCGTTGCCGGCGTCTGGAATTAAGAAAAAGGAAGGGAAGTACGAACTAATTTCCGTGCGCTTCGTTCTGATGCGCCTCAACCTGTATCTGCGGCAGCTTCGAACGAATCAACGATTCAATCTGCGACCACACTTGCGGATCACATTCGATGTACATGTGTTCTCTTGCGAAAACGCGCTGGTGCCACGGATAGCCTTTGCAGGAAAGCGAAGCGTGTTTATAGCTGACCGCCCGATTGCCTAGAATTCTCGTTTTGCTCGGATCTTCCGCACGAATCAGTCTCCGTCCATGCAGCATGCCGTCCGGCTGAAAGAAATTCATCGCCTCCGCAACGTTGGAAGGAATCACGTCGTCCTTCTGCCCCATTTTCTGCACGCTGTCCACTTGCACCGTGAGCAGCACGGGGATTCCCAGTTCACGCAGGTCGCGCGCCAGCGTCACCGTGGCCGAAGCGCCCCAGCTATGCCCAAACAAAATGATGTGCGCTTTCTGCTTCTCTTCTTCGGAAAGCTTTCCGTCATGGTCTGTGTCGAGGAGCGCCAAAATCTTTTCGCGCGCGTCTTTCCAATGTGCATTTTCGTAGGTATCCACGAAAGCGTTGTTCGAATACTCTTCGCGAAGCTTCGCCGCTAGGCGCACTTCGTTGCGAAACGGCGAGTCACGCCTGACCATTCCGCCCATAAATCCGATCACGATTGTGGAAGGTGCCGCCGGCCGAATGGCTCCTGCGGCGGCTTCTGCAGAAGAGGGAGCCGCGGGCGCGAGCATGTGCTGCGCTTCGGCAGATTTCGCGACGCCGAATTGCGAGCATGCCGCAATCGCCGCGAGCGACAGATACAACCACTCTCTTTGGGACTTTCTAATTCGCGCCGACAAACTCGCCATTCCGAACCCGGACCTGCCTCGACCTGAAGTGCATCTGCGGAGGCTGTAATAGTATGATGTTTCTTAGATTCTGCAACGCCTACTTTTGGTTCATAACTCATGGGTCCGTCGTACCGGGTACTTATCTTGGGAGGGGGCTTCGGCGGGCTACTGGCGGCCCAGAAGCTCAAGCGCACCCCGGTGCAGGTAACCCTGCTCGACCGGCGCAATTTCCACCTTTTTCAGCCTCTTTTGTACCAGGTAGCGACGGGATCGCTCTCCCCGGGAGATATTGCTGCTCCACTGCGTGGGGTTTTGAGTTCGCAAAAGAACGCCACGGTCCTACTGGGAGAGGCTACCGACATCGACGCCGATTCGAAACGCGTCATTCTGAGCGATGGCTCCGCATTCGAATACGACGCCCTGATTGTCTCGACCGGCTCACAGACTTCCTACTATGGCAACGACGCCTGGCGTCCCGTGGCGCCCAGTTTGAAGACCGTGGAAGAGGCCACGGCCATCCGCCACAAGCTGTTCTATGCCTTTGAACGAGCGGAACGCGCCGAAACCGAAGAAGAGGCGCGCGACTGGCTGACCTTTGTCATCGTCGGCGCGGGCGCGACGGGCATGGAACTCGCCGGAGCACTGGCCGAAATCGCCAATCAGACCCTGCGCCATGACTTCCGCCGCATCAACCCAAGGAATGCACGAATCATCCTCATAGAAGGCGGAGAACGGGTTTTGTCTGCATTCCCGGAAAAGCTTTCCGCGAAAGCCGAGAAATTAGTAACGCAGCTTGGCGTTGATGTGGAAAAGGGAGTACTGGTTACCTGCGTGGATGAAAACGGCGTGACCTACAAGAAAGGCGACACGACCGAACGGCTGGCTGCAAAAACCGTGATTTGGGCAGGCGGCGTCACCACAAACTCGTTCGGCAAAACTTTGGCCGCTCGCACGAAAGCGGAGACCGATCGCAACGGCCGGATCAAAGTCACACCCCAACTTACGGTCCCAAACTATCCGGACATCTTTGTGGTCGGCGATCTTGCCGCCGCGTGCGACGAAAAAGGGAAGCCGCTTCCGGGCGTCGCGCAGGTGGCGATGCAAGGCGGCGTCTACGCCGCAAAAGCCATTCGCGCGCGACTTGCGGGCAAGGCGGAGCTAAAGCCGTTTCACTATTTCAATAAGGGCGATATGGCCGTCATTGGCCGCGCCGCTGCCGTCGCCAACATTTTTGGATTTCAAGTTTCGGGATTGCTGGCGTGGCTCATTTGGCTGTTCATCCACCTGATGTACATCGTCGAGTTTCAAAGCCGAGTCGTGGTTTTTATTCAATGGGGATTCGAATACCTCACGTTCAGCCGCGGCGCGCGCCTCATCACGGGAGTTGACGCCGAGGACGCGCTACGAAATCGCCCGCCTTCCATAGCAAAGCCTCAATAAAACCGAGTCTGTTTCTTTAACAGCGACTCCAGGAGAGGAGTTCCGGCGTGGAACATCCATCAGAGTGACGTATCATTCTTGTAAAAAGGAGATATATGATAACGGCAGTCGATTTTTGAAAGTCGTTAGTTAGCGCCGGAGCTAGGAAGATCGAACAGCGGCAAGCCTGTCCATATTGAGCGAGAGATGCTGGTCAATCACAACCGCGACGTACCGGGAGCACGTCCCCATTTCCGTTTCGGCCCAATGGGATACCGAAGGCAGGATCTTTTGCGACACTTCGTGCAACGCGGCGACAATCCTGTAATAGAGAGCGATCTCCTTCAGCCAGGGCGCGCTCGTCTTCTTATCGGGACAGACCTGGTCATAGAGGCTGACAAGTCTCGGGAAATCCGTGTCTCGCAGGGTATCGGCGTCCAGCCCCGTTTCCGTTCGCAGCGTTTCCGAAACGCTCTGATTCGCCGCGGAAATCCATATGGCGCGCCATTGGGCCAGGGCAAACTGGACCAGCGCCGCTGCGGATATCGCGAGGATGAGGGCAGAAAACATAGTCTTTTTTATACGCAAGCTAAGTATGTAGGTGGGCGCTGCCGGTGGCAATGAGACGGAAGTACCACCGCGGATAGGACGGGAGACGACCCAAATCGGTGCGGCGGACGGCAATTTCGGTGAGCGGGAGGCCAATCGCGTGGATTTTAAAGAAAAGACAAGACTTCCTGTGAGCCAGGAAGAAGCCGCGACTGCTATCTCCAACGCGGAAAGTCCGGACCGCGCCCTGATGGCGGACCTCAGCCGAATTGAAAGGAAGGATTGGTGGAGCTGGGGCTTCGCGATCCTGGTCATCCTGCTGCTGACCGCCGGGATTTTTTCGCTGGCGCTCCCTTCTTTCTTCCAAAACGCGGAGAGCCTTTTCCGAATCAAGCTGGAGGAAGCTGTTTTTGGCCTCATTGCGCTCATCATTCTCTTCATTATCTATGCCGTTCACCAACAGATTCTCATCAAGCGGTTGCGGCGGCAGCTTGCTGAAAAGCAGGGGCATTCGCGGATATTACGCAATCTGGCCATGATTGACCCGCTTACGGGACTGTACAACCGCCGCTTTGCCGAGCAGCGGCTAAGCGCGGAGGTTGCTCGTTCTTCCCGCAAAGCGCTTCCTTTTTGTATCCTCCTGCTGGACCTGAACGACTTCAAGCAAATCAACGATACCCACGGCCATCCGGCCGGCGATCTCGTTTTGCAAGAATTTGCCAACCGTTTGAGCGCGGCCATTCGCGAATCCGATCTGGCGGTCCGCATGGGCGGCGACGAGTTCCTGGTCATCCTTCCGGATTGTCAGGTGAAGCAGCTGCAGGGCATTCTTGCGCGGCTCACGGAAATCAGTGTGGAATGGCAGGGGGTCCGCATTCCTGTAAAGTTTGCTGCGGGATGGAAAGCTTACGAAGCTGGCGAAACGCCGGAACAATTGCTCGCCGCGGCGGACCAGTCTCTGTATGACGGAAAGCGCGCAGCCAAGGAATCAGCGAACCGGCGGATTGTTCCGGAGGCAAGCAAGCGCGGATAAGAAATGGTGCCGGGGGGCTCGCGGCGTCACTGTTCTTCCGGTGTGGGAGGCGGTTGTTTTGGAGGCGCAATCTTGTTCGTCGTCTCCACCGAGAATAAGACATAGCTGGTGAGCGTGTGCTTGTGGCGATACCTTTTGCCGCGCACTTCCAGAAACATTTCGGCGTACCACGGCAACCATAGCTCCGTATTGTCCTTTTCGAATTTCACGGCGCCGTAGTCAACCGTTAGATGATTGCGTGTAAGTTGCAATTCCTTCACGGAATCCCGCAAATCCATTTCAAGATGCAGTAAGTCGTAGCTATTTGCGGCAAGCCAGGCCCGTCCACGCAAAGCAATTGGATAGTATCCCTGGTTATTTCTCCAGATCAGGATCCGGGATTGCTTGTCCTGGCGTTGCACCCAATGTATTTGCCACGCCGGTTGTCCCCTCCACTGACCGAGACCTTCGCACTTGTATTCGAAATCGCTTTGATACTGCTTGTCGAGCAGGGCCACCCCAACACTGACGAGCCCGGTGGTTGCAAACTGGGTAGGGAAGTTTTCCAGGTTCTGTCCGCCGTCTCGCGTCTCGTCCAGAAACGTCAAATCCTTGCTCACATGCCGGATAAAAACCAGATACGAGAAATCTTTTGTTCTGCTGGCTCCGAGAATTCCGTGTCCGTCTATCGGTGTATGTTCAATGTGCTCCGTCGCTGCAAACCTTTCGAAATTATCCAACTGTTTTTTCATTCTTCCTTGCGCGTTTGCCAGCAATTCATCTCCGTTGCAGGCAATACCTTGCGCTAAGACGTACTCTTTGCTGTCTACATCCTCTGGTGCCCACGGTCGCTCCTCGATCGCCGGCGATGCTTCTATCGCTGGAGCCCCGGCCAAGGTATTTGCGCTTGGCTTTTCTGAGAGCTCGCGTGCGGACGCACCCTCAGCCTCCGCCTTGCGAAGCCCTTCCAGCACCGCTGCAGCGCTCTTGGCCGCAGGCTCCGTCGGAAAATTTCTCTGCAAGTCCTCAAGCGTTTGCTGTCCTTCCGCTTTCTTTCCCTCCGCAATTTGTATCTTCCCCAGCAAGAGCCGCGCATTGGCTCCATGCTCTTTTGCAAGCTCGCTCGCTCGAGCGGCGTGCTCCTCTGCTTTCGCGTATTCTTTGGTCTTCATGTACGCGTGAGCTAACAGGTAGTGCGTTCTCCAGTCGGCCCCATTGACCTGAAATGCTTTCTCCAGATTTCGCGCTGCTTCTGCCCCGTCTCCGCCGGCAAGCTGAAGTTCGCTAAGCGCGACCAGCGCTCTGGTGTGCGTCGGACGCAACGATATCGCCATCTCGAATTTTTGTCTGGCTTGGTCGTTCTCTTGCAGTCCCCAAAATGCCATTCCCCACAAGTACGCCACGTCCGGATTCCCGGGCGCCATGCTCGCGGCTTTCGCAAATGCTTCTTCGGCCGCTTCGTACTGTTTTCTCCGCATTTTCTCCAGACCCTTGTCCACCAAAGCTTGCAGCTTCGGCGCCAGGATTGCCTCGCCGGCAGCGGATCCGGAAACCGTCGAGTTCGGTTCTCCTTTCGGCTGCACATAGACATACACGCGGTACGTTGAACCCGGCCCAAACACGTTCACTTGCTCTTTTGCGGGTTTGTATTGCAGCGCCTCTACCTCGACCTCGTACTCTCCCGGAGGAACGTTCTGGAACGTCGCCGTTCCCGCGTCCCGCGTCAACTGTGTTTGCTCGAAACTTACAGACAAAGCGCGCAGTTGTACCCTTGCTCCCGATTGCAGCAGTGCCCCAGTGTGCTCGCGGACGCTGACTTCGACGGTCAATGGTGTGCTGCTCAGAGTTGACGGGAGGCTATCTGTTCGCTGCGGGATAGCGGCGGCAATCGAGGAATCGAAGAAACAGGGAAATAGCGCCAGCAATGTCCACACTTGCCTGCCGTGTCGCGTACTCTTGCGCATTGCTTGTCCTGGAGCCGTCGAGAACCTGAATGCGCCAATTCTATTCCGGATTCTGCCCAGATGGAACCCGTGGCGTGTAAAAGCGAACAAAGACTCGAATCGGTTTTGCTGCAGACGTGTCCGGTCAGCCCCTACTTCTAAGGACTGCATTGCGTTCTTGTTTGAGGATTGCTTACGAGGCTTGGTGAAAAGTCTCTCTCGGGAACTAAGTGGTGCCGGGGGCCCGGTTCGCACCACGCGTACCACAGATTTTAGCTTCTCGCTAGCCGCATGACTATATAACGGACAGTTGCGGGGGCTCGAGACGTACCGAATTGAGAGGAGCGATAGGCATGGGTGGAAAAAACAAAAATGGTGCAGGGGGAAGGGAAGTGGACCGAAGGTCTACCAATCCATTTGGATGGTTGGCTGCCGCGCACTGCCAAGTCGGACGAGCGGGCAAATATCTTCGTCTGCTGCCTTAGCTATGGTCTTCGAATAAAAATATCAGCAGGAAGTTTGAATCGTGAACTTAATTTGCGAACCTGCTCGAGCGTGAGCTTCCGTTGTCCAGCGAGAAACATCGAGACGGCACTTTCTGATCCGAATTCCGGCGTTAAATCACGTTGCGTAAGGCCTTGCTGTTCGATGAGAAGTCGCACGACGGAAACTGCATCCGCTTCTGGAATTGCGTAGTGCGCTTGCTCGTAGCGTTCCACGAGTAAAGTCAGAAGTTCGATTGCTTCCACTTCTGCGGAAGACGGGTCCTCAAGAGATGTCAATTGGAAGAGGGCGTTTGTATACACTTCCAGTTCTTTGTCATTGTGTATGACGTGGGGAGCGCCCTTCGCAATCATTTTTGCCGGGTCTGCGAGAACTGTATTCATTTTGCACCAAATCTCCTATCCCATTTCCGGCGATCGTTGTACTCCTTATGTGTCAGGAAGGACCGAATGTAGACATGTCCCTCCGTCCGTTTCTCATCTGTTGTCTTTGCATAGTGAATGACCGTGATGAGCCTGAAGCGGTTTCGCCGGATGTTGAACACCACGTATCCGTCGATGTAGTCGGCATCGCGAAACATGAGCCGAACCTCCGCAAAATTGTGCCATCGGACGCCTTCGACTATAGCAACCCATGCCTTGATTTCATTCGCAGCATCTGGATGCTCCTGCATGGCCTCCCTCAGATGCTTGCGCGTTACAATGTGCACTGACCAATGATACTTCACAATATGTGAAGTAGTCAAGCGCGATCGCGCCCCACAAATTGAAGCTGCTCGGGAAAGCGATTGACTCAGTAACGCCACAGACCAACTGGACGCTGTTTCCTCAGATTGCGGTCCGCGCAGAGCGGCCAGAGTGTCAGCATCACTGCAGTAGTGAGCGTGTCTGCAAGAGCCGATTGTTCAAGTCTTGTTTTTGCTCCAGAACGCGTTTTGCATTCGGGATGAGGTTCGCAAGTTCCTGCGGTGCGCTGCGAATCGCTTCATTTAAGGTTGGCAGTTTGGACTGATCGTCGAGAGCAGCGACATACGATGAAATAATCCGGGTCAGAGCTGTGGACGTGTCTGAATCTTTTCCGTAATGATTGCGAAGGCCTTCCAGATCAAGCCTTGCCGCCGTTCGCCAATCGAGTCCTCCCCCCAATCGTGTAACGGCTTCCTGCAACCGCGCTCTCTGAGCTGCAGAAAGCTGCTCCAGATGGAGTGCGCCGGCTACCGCCCTAAGATGATTGACGAGAAGATCCTTTGCGATCAGCGTTGCAAAAAGTGATCCACCGTTCGCCACATCGTGCGAAAACCTCAGTCCGGCCGCTAAAGTGCGAACTCCTCCATCCTTGTCGCCCGCAATAAACAAGTGAAACGCATAGAGAACGTTGAGCCGCCCGAGCACCAGTGCCTTTCGGGCATACTCAACAGGTACATCTTCCGCACTGTAGTCCAAGCCCCAGTCACAGTTTGAAAGAGAAGTCCCGCGGGCCATAATTTCCAAGGCCAATTTGTTTTTCTCAAGCAAGTCTTTGTACTTCGTATCATCGTACGGAGCCGTACCATCGAGGATCGCGTTTAGTTCTCTTGCCTGCTCGTCCGTTATGGCAGAGTCTTGCACCGCCGAGAATGCGGACCAGTAGCGCAATGCTGCATTGTCTGCAAGAGACACATTTCTCTCAGCGAATGCGGAAGCGGCAGATAGCAGTAAAACAAGGACAATCGATGGAATTGCGTTGATGTGTTTCATAGCTTGATCTTCTCCTTGCCGAGCACGCCAACGGCGCTACGTTTACCCTTCGGAAGTGGAACGGTTTGAGAGCGAAATGCCATGTCGTCGACCATCGTCTTAAAGGACGGCGCCTTTGCCATCAGGGCATTTGCACTCCGCATCGTTAATGGCTGGCTGTCCTGAAAAAACTCGGGGGTTCCGGCATTCCCGATGGTTTCGGCGACGCGGACGCGGTTAGTGTGAATGTGTAGTGTGAGCGCCCCCAGAACAAGGATGGCCACCGCTGCAGTGGCCCATGCTCCGAGGATGAACACGCGACGAGCCCGATGGCGCGGTTCTACTGCCGGGAGCGGCTCCGGAACGCACGGGCGGAACTGCTTCAAATACGCCTCGAAGTGCTCATCATCAAGAGTTGGCACAGGAATTCTCCTTCGCGAACATGGAGTCGCGTAGCTTGGCAAGGGCATAGCGGTATCGCGATGCCACTGTGTTCGAGCTAAGACCCAGCAGGTCACTTATCTGCGAGAAGGTGAGTTCGCCCCAGATGTGCAGAACCATGACTTGTCGCTGTTCATTCGGGAGAGCCTCCAGCGCGCGTCTCAGGTTCTGTTCTCCTGTATAGTCTCGGTCGGGAGGACGAAACCAGGCCGAGTCCGGCTCAAGTGGCGTATTTCGGTCCCCAAGCTTGCTGTCATTGAGAGCAGCGTTTCGTACACACGCGAACAGATAAGCCTTCTTGTCCACCACTTGGCTGAGACTCCCTTTCTCGAGCAACTTCAGGAACACTTGATGAACCGCATCTTGAGCCCGGCCTCGTTCACCCGTAACCGCCTGGGCGAAGAGGAGGAGCGCTGGCCCGTGCTCGCGATATAGGAACTCGATCTCGGCGATATTTCCCTCAGTTCGGTCTAGTCTCCTGAGTCACTGATTTCTTGCATATTGTTTGTGCCGTGTGCGGCCAGAGTACGGGAAGCGAACCGTCCAATGCTGTTGAGAATGGCATCGGCACTCTTGGTCCACACAAAGGGTTTGGGCTGCTCGTTGTGCACCTCGATAAACTCCAAGATGGCAGATTCCAGTTGACGCACGCTGTAGTGCGAACCTCGTTTGATCTGGCGTTGTGACAGTAAGGCGAACCAGCGCTCCACCTGGTTGAGCCAGGAACTGTGCGTGGGAGTGAAGTGCAGGTGATACCGAGGATGCCGCAGGAACCACGCCCGAATTTCCTTGGTCTTGTGGGTGGCATAGTTGTCCAACACCAGATGGACGGTAAGATCGGCAGGAACGGCACGATCGATCTGCTTCAAGAATTTGCGGAACTCGATGGCGCGATGGCGTGGCCAGCATTTACCGATCACCGATCCCGTGGCGATGTCCAACGCCGCGAATAGGCTGGTGGTGCCATGGCGTTTGTAATCGTGGGTGCGGCGCTCGACCTGGCCGGGCAGCATCGGAAGAATCGGCTGACTGCGGCTCAGTGCCTGAATCTGGCTCTTCTCATCCACGCACAGCACCAGCGCATGATGCGGTGGGTTCAGGTACAAGCCGACGATATCTCGCACCTTGTCGACCAACAACGGATCATTGGATAACTGAAACGTTTCGCTGCGATGAGGACGCAACCCGAAGGCCCGCCAGATGCGACTCACGGTGGATTGACTCAAGCCCGTCCTCGCTGCCAACGCGCGACTGCTCCAATGCGTGGCTCCCTTGGGAGCCTCTTCCAGGGTCAGGCGTACGGCCCGCTCGACACGGTCATCGCCGATCTGCCGTGGCGCTCCCGGCCGCATCTCGTCACCCAAACCGACCATCCCCTCGGTGATAAAACGATTCCGCCACATGCCCACAGTGAAACCGGTGGTGCGCAGCTTGGCGGCCACCGCGGCGTTGCTCTCCCCGCTGGCACACTCCAGAACGATGCGCGCACGAAAGGCCAGCGATCGCGAACTCCGCGGTTGCTGCAGCAGTTGCCGCAAAGCGATCTTCTGTTCCGGG